>CAJHZB010000031.1_pt1 | contig 30416 bp, 30 predicted proteins | sample 9198931 | NCBI WGS metagenome assembly CAJHZB01 (sample SAMEA7708346, study PRJEB35096) | sediment metagenome | biome: marine neritic benthic zone biome [ENVO:01000025]; feature: sediment [ENVO:00002007]; material: shallow marine sediment [ENVO:03000034] sea grass bed [ENVO_01000059] ... | reverse complement strand
TTCTATTTATATGCAAGCGTATTAAACTAAAAAGCAGAGGTAGAAGAAATAATAAATTAATTATTGGAAATTCAGGTTTATTATCAGGTCGAATAATACTACAGCCATTTCCAATATTTTCCGAGGAATTGCCTAAAGTAAGCTCATTATTTTCTGATAAATTACAATTCCAATTTTCTGTTGCTTCTACTCTCAATGGAATACTAATACTATCATCGATTATGAAGCTTGTAGTTATTTCAGTTGATGAGGGGTCTCCATTACATAATATAGGAAGCTCAGGTGCTGAAGCGTTGTTAACTTCAAGGTTGAAATAATAAAGGCCATTATTATCTATTTTTTCAATAGTCATATAAAATTCAGGTGTAATATTTGAGGGTGTTTGATAGCTTAAAGTTTCTGAATTATCCTTAATTTCTTCATTATTAGATTCCATTTGTTGTAAAAATATTGGTAGTAAAAAACTCTCGCCCACATCTGTATTTTCTCTCATCAATTCCCCTGTTCCAAGATTTTCACTGAGTAGGTTATAAATTCTGACGGTTGAAGTGGTAAAATCAATTTCACCGTTAAAACTAAAATTTCCAGAAATGCTTATTTGTGATTTATTACTTTCTTTCCCGACTTCAGTTACAAATCCTTCTGTAATACCCACGTCTTGCGCCGAACTATTTGTTAAACATGCTGCTGCTCTGAACGGTGCACCTACAATCGTGAGATCATTACATATCTTTTCTAAATTAACATTGTGATTCTTTTCTAAACACCCGATTAGACATCCGGCATCTGCAACTATTAAAGTTACCAGTAGGCCTACCTCATCGCCAAGAATAGCTTCAATAATTGAAGCTAAACCTCCACATGCACCTTCAATAGTATCATTAATTGCTTCCTCAAGAATTTGATTTAAATTTAATCTTGTTTCGCTGCATAAATCACTACAAACACCTACAAAATCACAAATAGTAGTTACAGGTTGTGGGGAAAGTACGGCCTCTACAATGCAATCCGCAGCACATCCACAATCAGTTTCACAAGGCTGTGATTCTAAAACAATAATCTCAATTAATTCCGCAGGCTGAGCAAAAGCCGTATTATGGTTTTTAACTGATGTCCATTTTGTTTTCATGAGACCTATAAGATTTAAAGATCTGTTTTTGAATAGTAGAAATTTGTTATCTTCATTAAGCTTTTTTGTTAGGTTTTTTATCGATCCAAGATTTTGCCCAAAAACGTTGTAAAGTTCCGTATTAGGCCAGGATTGATATATGTTCTGTCCCTTTTTTAAATATGGGGAAGTTGAAATGTCCACCCTTCCTTCACCGGTAATAACAATTTCTGCACTTGCTGAATTATTCCCATTACTGCATGTTTCAGAAAAATGAGAACTTGAAATGGAATTTTGTGAAGTTGACTGGCAATTAAGTATATGCTCTTCAGCAATACATTGATTACCAGAAAAATCATTAGATAGTAGTGAGTAAGAATTTTTCGCTAAAGCTGGAAAAGATAATGAATAGATGAAAATAAAAATAATTACAGAAAACGTTTTCAACCTCTTCCTCATATCTCAAATTATAACTGAGCACTATTGAAAAAGAACCATGAAAATTTTGAGCAATATCAAAATAGACTAAGTATTTCAGCAACTTACAAAAATCAATGGAGAGCAGCACATGCTAACGTTATATATGGTTTAATCAAGGGGTAATTTTATATAATAGAGCACTAGCAAGGTGTGCTTAAAATGGGTATTTAACTAGAAATAAAAAACTTTTCTGTCAATTTTACTATTGTTTTTTTATCAATGGAATTTCTTCAGCAATCTGAATATCAACAATTAAATTAATATAGTTTTCAAGCTGTAAAAACCTTGCTGCTACTATAGGATCAAGTGCTATAGAAAACTTATTATAATATTTTTCCATTAATTTCAAACGCTCTTTTCTCACGTCTATAGAACGTTTCGCAAGCTCCTTTGCTTTTAAATCGGTCATAGAAGCACAGTTTTCTTCAAATTCAAGAATAATGCTGAGTCTTTCATTCCCAATTTTTTTAAACTCATCTTCATACCGTTTAAATATCGGATTAAATATCTTTTCTTGTTCAGGTGAAAGTTCCATTAAGGTATCACGGATCTCTCTAATATCCACCATTGTTAAATTACTTTTCATTTTATATCTCCCGGTTTCATAATATCACTTTTCTATTTGGCTGCAAGGTAATTGTCTGATTTATATTATGTAACACAAGTAGACAAATGCCTTATTATGAACTTCTACCCTATTTCAACAGAGGTTTCCAAATAGGTGTCTATTTTGTCTTCAGTAACAGCTTTTTTGATCTCTCTTGGTATTGATTTTTCTATAGTAATTATGAAATAAAATTTATGAACAAGATCGACAAGTTAAAAAATCAGCGGTGAGCAGCACATGCTAATGATGTGTCCACCGAAATTTTTTAATAGATATTAAGAGTTATTAGTTTTTCTTCTTATAGCTACTACAAGGAATAGACTTAATATAAATAATATATTTGTATAGATAGAATTATTATCAGGGCTTTGTGACAACGAACAGCCGCCATCTGAATCATCATCTGATGAAATTAAAAACAAGTTGTCCTGGATTTCATCACCTATATCTGAATTTCTCCGAATGATATCAGAAAGCTTTGTATTTTCTAGTTCTTCAAGCTCGTCTCCGCTGAAAGTGAGTTCATACCAGAACCTGTCACCGTCCCTCAGTGCCTCAAACTGCATAACAATAATCTCTGTAAAAAGTTCCCCAAGGTGGGAACCAGGTATCAGGTCTTCAGCAAGTCCGCCCACCCAGAGGTCTATTTCATCAACATTATTATATGCGTCCTGAAGTTTTTGCTGAACATCCGTATCAGAACTTATCTCTGAAAAACTGTTTACCCTTCCAAGACCGAGTTCATCTCTAACAGTATTGTAGGAAGGAAGTCCGTGGTCTCTTCCCCTCTGGATATTAAGTGAAGCAAGGTCAAACCCTCCTGAACCCGGAGGCCCAAAAAGAAAATTTCTTACATCATCAATAATCAGGTTATCAACTCTCTGGCACTGCTGGAAGGCAAGGCCTCTTAATAACGGCTCAATTCCGCCTTCGTCTATAATTTTTGAAGGATTAAAAAATGCATCTCTTAGCGGAAGATTCCCCTGGGGTATTACTTCGTTATTCTCATCAAGCCTTAATAAAGTAGGGCTAAGCGCGCTGTGGCCAAACCGGTATGCCGCGGTTGAAAATTCGTTCATTATATTTGAATTAACATTTGGATTATAACCCTGGTATTCAGACAATCTTCCTTCACCCAAGAGTGCGGGGAGGAATTCATTATATGTAATAACCTGCATCTGGGCACCGACTATTTTTCTTGCTTCTTCATATATCTCATCACCAGTGAACTCTGGATTTTGGTTTGATATTATTTCCGCAAGCCTGTTATGTTCCCTTGAGAAAAGTGTGTGCATCGCGGCAAGGCCAATCTGTTCGTTTGCCCTTACATCTCCGGAAAAAAACAGATCTTCACTGTCTCCGCCTGCATTGGGAAAACCTCCAGTATTAAAGGTCAGCAAATTATTTTGCATCTTCATCATTCCGGTACCGTCATTTGTCCTGAGTGCCGCTGCCCTGTCTGAATCCGACCCGTAAACGTTTGATGCATCTATCCAGGCAGTTATCTCGTTTAGCTGCTGCCTGGGGTTATTATCTCCTGTACCGGAATTTTTATCATATAGTGACCTGTTAAATTCAATTATCATTTCCCCGGTTGAATCGGGATCGAAGAAAATATCACCTGTTGGAACTGCTATATTTACATTTTCGGCCGGGTCCGTTCCATCTGTAAGGTCAATATCGTGGTCAAGGAACTGTCCCCACTGCCAGAGGTAGTCTGTAGCACCAAGTTCATTGGGAATCAGGCCTGACTGCGTAGAGACGAGGTTGCTTATTTCCCTTGCACTAAGCCTTTCCGGGCCTGCAAGTTCTGATATACCATCCGAATAGTCAGGTTGAACAAGCCTTCCAAGAGGTGTAAATGCCGCACCCATCTTTTCCGCGGAGCTGTTGTTTCCGCTTCCGTCAATAGATCTGTAATTTTGCGGAACTTCCAGGTTGCTTTCCTTCTTTTCCCTTCCCTGCAGCTGCTGAATATTTCTTGTAGGTGAAATCTTGTTTAACGAATTCTGACTTTCAGCTTCGGTTCCTGATGAAATGAATAATAACGAAAAGATGAATAATATAGTTAATAAGTTTCTGATTGTGTGTCCCTCACAATTTTTAATTACTAATAAAAACTAAATTAATATTAATATGTTTACACTGCTTTGCAAATCAGACCGGATATACTAATTTTTATGAATAAATTAAGATTGGCAGTTATTGGATTACTGGCTTTCGCAGTCTCTTTACCAGCTGAGGCAGAAGAGATGGATAAAGTTGAATCAGTTGAATATATAGATGTAAATAAATACATGGGCAAATGGTATGAATATGCCAGAATTCCAAACCGCTTCCAGAATAAATGTGAAGGAAATGTAACCGCAGATTACACATTACTTCCCGACGGCAATGTACAGGTAATTAATAAATGCCTGGAAAAAAACGGAAAAACCGAAAAGGCTGAGGGACTGGCCAAAATTGTAGACAATAATACAAATTCTAAATTAAAAGTAAGCTTTTTTAGTATCTTTGGAATTCATCTATTCTGGGGTCATTACTGGGTACTTTACCTTGATAATGATTACAGCGTCGTTGTAGTGGGTGAACCCTCAAAAAAATACGGATGGATACTTAGCAGGGAATTATCGCCCGAAAGTGATAAGCTTGAGAAAGCATACGAAGCAATTGATAAAAATGGTTACAAACCTGTAGATTTTATTCAAACAAAGCAGGGGATTACAAATTAATTCTTATTCCGCCGCCTATAAAGAATAAAGTGTCAAAATCTTCTTTTTCAATACGGTCACCGCTGCTGTCCTCAAGTTCAAGCTCTCCGAGGAACCCTGCACCACCATAAAATGCCAGTCTCACAGCCTTGTTAACATTATAATAGATGCTCCCCCAGACCGGAAGGACCTTAATATCGCCGACTCCGTTAACTGCAATACCCTCATCATCAAGCCTGAAACGCTGGAATTCATACCCCACGCTCAGACCCGTACTAAAACCATGTCCAACATCATAATTTAACTGTACTCTTGGCCCAAGTTCGGTCCTGATACCTGTAAGCAAGGACGAAAGGCGGAGTTTTTCATTAATCTGCCAGTTAAACAGCAGCCCCGGAACAACTAGTACATCGTCCTCTATCCTACTGCTTATAAAAACGCCTGCCCCTGCAAAGAAATTCCGGCTCGGAGTATAAAGAAAACCCAGTGTTCCCCCGTAAGACATCGAATCACCAAAGTCAGCGCCGCTTTCACCCGTAAACCTTGCAAAAGGCCCGGCACTTAAGCCCCATTTTCTGCTTAGCTGGTAGTTTACCCTGAAGCCGACCGATACCTTATTTATCTTGTCCCACGGGTCCAGTACTCCAAAACCTTCACTCCCGGAAAAATCATAATCCGAGAGGCTGTAGCCAGCGTCAAGGCTGATACTCCATTGTTTATCTATTTGCTTTTTTAAGTCAGCCCCTATGCTGTACCTGTTTAGACTGAAACTCCCGCCGCTGTCTATGTCGGTATCAAAGCCGTATTCGTAATTTGCAGAAAGTTCGTATTTAAAATCACTGGTTTGATATTGATTAATTTCACCCGGGGGCTGGGAATAAGAATTAAAAGGAAAAATTAAAAATACTGCAAATAAAATAGTAATTAAAATAAATTTACGATCCATCTAATGAAACTACCTTATTTATAAATATTTGCATAAATTAATATAAAAACTTCTTTTTCTTTATTAAATATCATCGGCATACCGCACTTTTACTGTATTACGCACATATAGAATATAGATATTTACAGGTTCCAGCCCCCTATATATGACTAAATACTAATATTTACAGGGCCTTACAACATATTAATTCGTAACTCTTGCTGCTGGCATACAACTTGTACCTATAGCAATTGTATTAAAAATTTAAATAGGAGGTTTAACATTATGAACACATCCTTTAAGTCATATGCTTTTATCTTTGTATTCACTGCAATAGGCCTGATTGGGACTAGTCTAAATTCCTTTGCAGAAGAAGTACACGAAGACGATATCATTTACGGAAACGTAATTTGCCTTATTCCCGACATGGAAAAGGGCACCGTAGAGCCGGTTGTTGCTAATAAAAACTGCAACAGCCCAAAAAATCATGCTCATGTAATTCTGGATACAAGATCAAAAGAAGGCAACGTTTATGCCGTTAATGGCACAAACGAAGCAGTTCAAAGGTTACAGGCACGCAAGCAGAAAAAAGATGTTGCAGTAAAAGGCAGCATCTCTGGCGACCAGAAGGCCTGGATAATTACAGTGGACTAAAAATTTAATTATAAAAACAGGAGCAAATTATATGTCAGATTTTAAACAGGAACCAATAATAGTACCGCCGGGCGGAGGTCATGATATGGCTTTTAATGGCGGAAGTTTTATACACAAAGTGAACAGTAAAGATACAAACGGCGTATTTGCGGAAATGGAAATTGTAACCCCGCCGGGCAGCGGTATTGATATGCATGTTCATGAACATGAAGACGAATATGTAACACTCCTCGAAGGTGAAATTGAAGTAACACTGGGTGACCAGACCATGAAGGCCGTACCAGGGGTAAAAGCACTTTTACCAAGAGGTATTCCACACGGTTTTACAAACATAGGCAACGTACCATGCAGGCTGAGTGTTGTAATTTTACCGGGCCAGTTTGATAACTACTTTGTAGAACTGGCAGAAATGTTCCGGGACGGTCAGCCGCCCGAAGAACAGGTCAATGCTTTATCAGATAAATATTCAATCAAATATGTATAAAAAATAATATTAAGGAGAAAACAATGAACAAAACAAAAACATTTCTATTTTCATTAATTATACTTGGAGCTCTGAGTATTCAGGCATTTTCAGCACAGCAGTATCTTTATAATACCGTAGGCGTTAACGGGTATGACCTTGTGACCTATTTTACAGACAAGAGGCCATTAAGGGGAAACGGTAACTTTGTATCAGAGCAAAATGGAGTTACTTACCTGTTTTCATCCGAGGAAAACAAGAATGCTTTTGAAAAGGACCCCGACAAATACCTCCCGGCATATAACGGCTGGTGTGCATTCGGTGTTTCAGTTGGGAAGAAATTCGCCGCTGACCCTGAAGTCTGGGAAATAGTTGATGGAAAGCTGTACATGAATCTTGACCCTTCCATAAAGGTAATGTGGAGGGAAGACATTCCGGGGAACATTAAAAAGGCCAACAAAAACTGGCCCAAAATAAAAAACAAAGCACCGCAGGATTTATAACACCTCTCCCCCCAACTGATAGAGGGTGCATTTAATGCGCCCTCTATTATTTATCAATAAAATTTTGTATAACAATTAGTATATGAATGAAAAAGTAACCAATACTAACCTTGATGATAATAAAAATAAACAGACACTTGTATTAAATACACTTCCTGTAGTTTTTTATACAACAAAAACCGGAGGGGATTTTAAGCTCACCTATCTCAGCAAAGGCGTTAAAAATCTGACTGGCTTTGATGCAGAAGAATTTGGCAGGAATTCAAGCTTCTGGAAAAGCAGGCTGCATCCCGATGACAGGGATGAGGTCCTGGATTCAATGAAAAGCCTGATCAAAAAAAACAACTACGACCTTGAATACAGGTGGCAGTGTGCTGATGGAAAATACAAGTGGTTTTATGATCATGGTGAAGTGGTTTACGACTACCAGGGAAAAGCCAAGGAAATTGCAGGCTCCTGGATAAATATTACAGACCGTAAAATATCTGAAGATGCATTAAAACTTCTATTAAAGGAAACAAACTCCGTAACCGGTCTTAAATTTTTCCGTTCGTTTGTAAAAAGCATTGCAGGGATACTCGATGTTAAATACGCCTTTATATCCAAATGCCTTAATTCCGGCAGAGCAGAAGTTAAAACTCTTGCATTCTGGGAAAAGGATAAATATGGCAAAGACTTTGAATATGAACTTGAAGGCACTCCCTGTAAAAAAGCCATATCGGGTGAATTTTCCTGCTATATGGATGATGTACTTGAAGTGTTTCCTGAAGATAAACAATTAAAAAAATATAGTGCTAAGGGCTACCTGGGACTTCCAATATATAACTCTAAAAATAATGTAATTGGCCACCTTGCGGTTTTTCATGACAGTTCATTCAAAGACCTGCCAAAATACTTTTCTATTCTACAGATTTTTGCCATAAGGGCAGGGTCTGAGCTTGAAAGGATGGAAAATGAAAACACCCTCCGCAGAAGCCACCAAAAACTGGAGCTTGCGTTTGAAGAAATAAAAAATCTGAAGTCGAAACTCGAATCGGAAAACATTTATCTGAAAGAAGAGATTCAGACTGAACACAACTTTAAAGAAATAATTGGCAGCAGCAATGTTCTTAACAAAGTTATTGAAAAGATAAAGAAAGTTGCGGGAACTGAAACAACCGTATTGATTAGAGGTGAAACCGGCACGGGCAAAGAACTTATTGCACGCTCCGTGCATAATTTAAGCAAAAGAAATAAGAAACCACTTATTAAAATAAACTGCCCTGCAATACCCGCATCATTGATTGAGAGCGAACTATTTGGGCATGAAAAAGGTGCATTCACAGGGGCCATAAATAATAAAATCGGCAAATTTAAACTTGCGGACGGAGGTACTATTCTTCTTGACGAGCTTGGAGACCTCCCCCTTGAATCCCAGGCAAAACTCCTGAGAGTACTGCAGGAAAAAGAATTTGAAACAGTAGGCGGCACTACTACACAGACTGTAGATGTCAGAGTAATTGCTGCAACAAACAGGGACCTTGAAGAAGCAGTGAAAGAAGGTACTTTCAGGTCAGACCTATATTACAGACTTAATGTCTTCCCCATCGACATACCTCCCCTAAGGGAAAGGAAGGAAGATATAGAAGCGATAAGCAACCACTTTGTAAACAAATACGCGGGAAAACTTGGAAAAATACTTAAACCAATAAACAAAAATGTTCTGGACAAACTAAAATCCTACCACTGGCCCGGCAATATTAGAGAGCTTGAGAATATTATTGAAAGAGCAACAATACTGTCTTCTGGATCAAATATGGAAATTGCCGATAGCCTTCTATCGGATTCAAATGGATCCGGGGATGTTGATGTAAACAGTTCAACACTTGAAGAAATAGAACGCAGCCACATAATCTCTGTATTAGAAAAGACTGGCTGGCGCATTAACGGCGAAAAAGGGGCCGCTTTAATACTCGGCATGAACCCCAGTACTCTTAGAACGAGAATGGCAAAACTAGGTATTAAAAAGAAAACCATTTCTTCATAGAACTCCGGGAAAGCTTAAATACAACCATCAAACTAAATTTAAATTTTTATTTCGAGTAAGTGTTGAAATTCCGAGATTCTGAATTAAATTCAGAATGACAAATTAATTTTCCCTATTTCCAAAGATCAACCACTACCCTGCCCACCTGTCCGCCTTTTAGAATTTTATCGATTTCGTCGTTCAGCCCTTCCAATGAAACTGTCTTTGTAAGTTCTTCAAGGTTTCCAAGTTTCCAGTATGTAGCCATCATGTCCCAGATTTTTTCTCTCCTATGCATGGGGCAGCTTGCAGAGTCTATTCCAACAAGGGTTACCCCCCTCAGGATAAACGGGTAGACATTTATATTCAGGTCATGAGAAGCAACGTTTCCACAAGTGGTTACAACGCCCCTTTGATTTGTTGATTTTACTGCAGTTGCCAGAATATCGCCGCCAACAGTATCGACAACACCGGCCCATATTCCTTTTAAAAGTAGTTTTCCTGTCTGGTCAATTGAATCTTCACGGCTTATTACTTCAGAAGCCCCGAAACTCTTTAGAAATTCAACCTGGTCTGATTTCCCTGTTGAGGCTGTAACTTCGTATCCTGCTTTTGCCAGGATCGCCACAGCCATGCAGCCAACACCACCTGTTGCACCGGTTACGAGGATTTTACCGCTTCCCGTATTTATTTTATTTTCAGTCAGTTTTAGTACAGACTGGGCAGCAGTGAACCCGGCCGTTCCAAACATCATTGCTTCTTTAGTAGTTAAACTATCCGGAAGTGTTACAACCCAGTCAGCCGGGACCCTGATATACTGGCCAAATCCGCCCGCGGTATCCATTCCCAGGTCATAACCGTGCACTATTACTTTATCACCCCTGGAAAAATTCATTGAAGATGATTCTTCAACCAGGCCTGCAGCATCCACCCCGGGGGTATGAGGATATTTCCGTGTTACACCCCTGTTGCCGGTAGCAGACAGGGCGTCTTTATAGTTTAGAGAAGAAAATTGGACCTTCACAAGGACTTCGCCTTCAGGAAGTTCATCTATCGTTTTTTCAGTTATTTCCCTTTTATATTCCTTATCACCTATTTCACTTACAACCATAGCTTTGAATGTGTCGGTACTCATAAAGGACTCCTTGTTATCAATATTGTAAATTCACACAACTAAACATAATTACAAACATAATATGATTCAATTATTACCGAAAAAATTTATAGATTATTTTTTAAAGAAAATGAAGAAAACATCAGTACACTATTTCCCTTATAGCAATTTTAATTTTATATCGTCCTATGGAGGTAGGTTTTGAAAATTAAAGTATTTATCGCAGACGATCACGACATTGTTCGTGAAGGGATTAAAGCAGTAATAAAAAGGGACAACTTATTAGAAGTAGTTGGAGAAGGTAAAAACGGTCTTGAGGTGCTTGCATTTGCCAGGAACAACAATGCCGACGTGTACGTTGTGGATCTTTACATGCCTGAGCATGACGGGCTCGACACGATAAGCAAACTTATTAAACTCGACTCCAGTGCCAAGGTAATTGTACTAAGTGTTTATGAAGACAGGAACACTGTACTAAAAGCCTTTAAATCAGGCTGTAAGGGTTATGTTACGAAGGTTAAAGCCGCCGAAGAAATTATAGACGCTATCAATAAAGTAAACTGTGGGGGTTACTTTATTAGCGAAGAGATTAGTGACTATATCTTTGAAGTGTATTCCAACAACTTTGACGATGGCCTTTTTAATGAATCAGACCTTCTTTCAATGAAAGAGAAGGAAGTCCTAAAATTTATTGCCGAAGGTAAATCAAGCAAAGAAATTTCCTCTGTAATGGGAATATCATTTAATACGGTAAATGTTCACAGGAACAACATTATGCATAAGCTGAACCTTCATAAAACTGCTGAACTGGTCAGGTATGCAATAAAGGAAAGAATCGTCAGCATATAGATTTACCAATAGCACTTACTGTTGCTTACGTAGAAAAAGTTAATATATTTACCCTATGTCTAAGGCAAAAGTACTGGGTATCGGCGGCATATTCTTTAAGAGTGAGGAACCGGGCAAACTAGCTGCATGGTATAAGAAATGGCTGGATTTTGAAATTGAATCCGGCTATTCCGCATCCTTTAAACATGAACCGCTGCCGGAAAAATCATTTACAGTCTGGGCCCCTTTTCAGGATTCTACTGATTATTTCGAGCCTTCTAAGAAAGAATTTATGATTAACCTCATCGTGGATGACCTTATTAATGCACTTGTACAGGTGAAAACCGGCGGGGCGCAGGTACTTGATGATGTAAGGGAACACGAATACGGTATGTTTGGATGGTTTATTGACCCTGATGGAAACAAGATAGAACTCTGGCAACCAAAAAAGAAATAAATACCTGGCCGGTCTACCAATGCAATCAAATAGTAGTTCCTTACCAACTCTAAATAAAATTGAAACTTTATTTTTATATTTAAGCGTGGAAACTTATATTCTATGATTTCATTTGATTCTCCGCGTCTGCTGGGAAGGTTTGGAAACCATCTTTTTCAATATGCTTTTTTAAGAACTACCGCGCAAAGACTAGGCACAAAATTTTATTGTCCTCCGTGGTTAGGAGATAAAATATTTTTATTGGATGATAATGCAGAGCGTGCAGATGATGATGGAAATTTTAAAACTGAGTATAGAGAAAGAAGGAGTGGAAAAAGATTTGATAAACTTTCATTAAATATAAAAGACGGTACCAAAATCCACGGTTTTTTTCAGTCAGAAGACTATTTTGATCGAGATCAGGTACTAAAGTGGTATACATTTGATGAGAGCATCATTTCTGATGTTAAAAATAAATATAATTACATAGACTTCTCAGACAGCATTGGTATACATCTTAGGCTGGGTGACAAAATCAGCAAAATTAAATATATTGTCCCCTCAATCAAATATTACCGTAAAGCTTTAGAACATATTAATGATACTAAGAACATCCTCGTATTTTCCGATGAAACTTCAAGAGCTAAAGATTTTTTTGGAGATACGGGAAAAAATTACATTTACATTAATGACAACAAAGATTATGAAGATTTTTATTTAATGACAAGGTGTAAAAATTTTATTTGCTCCGCATCAACTTTTAGCTGGTGGGGAGCATATTTAATTAATACACCAGATAAAATAATAGTCGCACCAAGGGAATGGGTCAGGCCTGGTCATCTCTTCGAAAAACCCGGATTACACTGTGAGGATTGGATAATATTGAAAACCTGCCGGTTTCTAATTGATGATTATCGATTATTGGTGAGAATTAACGATTCAAAACGAATAATTAACGACCTCAAGACTAAAAATATAAAAGAAAATATTTCCAATTTATACAATTCAGCTAAAAACAGAATTTTAAAAGATGAACAGTCAATAAAGTGAAAAAACCGATTAATTATTTTTAACCGGTTTTTATTTTAAATATTTTTTAAGCTAAATCTATCTCTGTACGGCTCGTAATTTCAATGAGATGAAATCCAAACTGTGTTCTTACGGGACCATGCACTTTATTTACTTCTTCAGTGAAAACAACGGTATCAAACTCCGGCACCATCTGGCCCGGGCTAAACTCACCAAGATTACCGCCCGCCTGTCCTGATGGGCATTTTGAATGCTCTTTTGCTACTTCGCCAAAATCCGCCCCACCCTCTATCTGGCCTTTTAAATTGTTACATTCTTCTTCCGTGTCTACTAAAATATGTCTTGCTGTTGCTACTGGCATTTTAAAACCTCCGGCTTATTTTTAATTAAACATTATTATAGCCCCAAATCCACTCAGTGCGAAAATTAGGAAATATGGGTAATCTTGTTAATTGATATTGTATTATAAAGATAAGAGGTGAATTATATGAAACAGTTTATTTTTTCTTTATTAATTGTAACAGCACTATTTATAACGGGCTTTGCCTTAAGTCCAGGCGTGGCAGAATGTAACAACTGCAAAACCGGGCAGCCATGCGAAGACACTTTTGACTGTGGTGATCTTGGTGTTTGTATTTGCTGGTACTCCGGAGAGCAGGAATCCCTCACCGGCACTCCCGGACAGGGCGGGATCTGCCAGATGCAGTCTCAGTAAGCTTAAATTCTTTAATTCTACAATCCAACAATATTAATTTTTAAATAATAGATTTTTTCTGAATCCTTATAGTTGCAGCTGCAACTATATATATACTAAATTAAAGGAGGTCTTTCAAAATGAAAAGACAAAATATTATTTATACACTTTTATTACTGGTTGCTTTATCGTTTGGTTCTTTAACGGCAAATGCAGGAGATACATCAATAAGTACAGTTGGAGCTGGTGGTTACGATCTTGTAACTTATCACTCCGGCAACCCCCAGCCTGGTGTAGGTTTCAATAAATCCGTACACGACGGTGTTACTTATGTATTTGTAAGTGAAGAGAATAAAAACGCTTTTAATAAAAACCCTGGAAAATATCTACCCGCATACGGTGGTTACTGCGCTTATGGCGTGGCAGTGGGACAGAAATTTGTAGCAAGCCCGGAAGTCTGGAAAATCGAAGATGGCGTGCTTTACTTCAACCTTGATAAGAACATACAGGTAAAATGGGAAGAAGACCTTAACGGCAACATCAAAAAAGCAGACAACAACTGGAAACAGATCAAAAACACTTCAGCAGAAGAACTTGCAAAAAACGGATAGGTAATTTTTTTAAGGGGCATTGGCCCCTTTTATATTATCCACTTGATTATTTTCTCTCACTATAAGATATTATATTAATTAAATTCTTATTGGTGAGGTGTATTATGAAACTTGAAGGCAAAGTAGCACTTATAACTGGCGGTAGCCTTGGGCTTGGTAAGGCAACTGCAGAACTTTTTGCGAAAGAAGGCGCAAAAATAGTTATAACAGGACGTACGGAAAAAACACTTCAGGAAGCAGTTGAAAGTGCCAAGAAGCAGGGACTTGAGATAGCATACATTGTAAGTGATGTTTCAAAAGAAGAAGACTGCCGTGAAGCAGTGGATTTTACGCTGGATAAATACGGCAAGATAGATATTTTGTTTAATAATGCCGGTGTACTTTATGCAGCTCTTACTCATGAAACTGACACAGAAATTTGGGACAGACTTTTTAATATTAATGTAAGGGGCACCTATTTAATGTCTAAGTATGTAATCCCTCACATGCTTGAAAAAGGTTATGGATGTATCGTAAACAATTCGTCAATAGCGGGACTTAAAGGTGTACCTGGTATTAGTGCTTACAATTCAACAAAGGGAGCTGTCACACAATTAACAAGAAGTATGGCTCTTGATTATGCTCAACAGGGTATACGTGTTAACGCTATATGCCCAGGCACAATTGAAACACCAATGGTAGACGGGTTGCTAGACAAAATGCCAGATAGAGATGGAGCAGAGGAGCTATTTAAGTCTTTTCACCCAATGGGTAGATTCGGAACAGCAGATGAGATTGCACATGCAGTTTTATTCCTTTGCGATGACAATGTTAAATTTATGACAGGAAGCATGCTTTCAGTAGACGGCGGCTGGGTAGCAAGTTAAAACTGAAAAGAAACAAATTAGGCCCGCTGAAACCATTCATGTATTTACAATGAATCTAAAAATTTATTTATCAGTGGGTTAAGTTTCTTATAATCTATCAGGAATGAATCATGGCCGTAAGGCGCATCTATTTCATTGTAAGTAACATCAATATTATTTGCTTCCAGGGCCTCGACCATCTCGGCTGACTGGTATGACGGGTACAGCCAGTCAGAGGAATAAGAAACAACTAATATTTTTTTGGTTTTTATTCTTTTAAAAGACTCTTTTAAATCAGGGTAGCCTTCCCCGGCGTCATAAATGTCAATTGAACGCATTATGTATATGTAGCTGTTTGCATCAAATCTCTGGACAAATTTCGCCCCCTGGTATTCAAGGTATTTCTCAATCTCAAATTTGCTGTCCAGGTTTGACTTTATTTCAACAGAATCATCGTGTTTTCTTCCAAACTTCTCCCAAAGCCACCCGTCACTAAGGTATGTTATATGCCCAAGCATCCTTGCAATCGAGAGCCCCTTTTCAGGAATGTCTTTTCCGTAATAATTTCCGCCGTTCCAGTTAGGGTCGTCCATAATTGCCTGTATCCCGACTTTGTGTATTGCGATAGACTGAGGGGAAGATTTTGCGGCAGTAGCAATCAGGAGCAGAGAATCCACCATATCAGGATAAAGTAATGCCCACTCTATTGCCTGCATTCCGCCCATCGACCCACCGACTATTCCGCGTATATGTTCTATCCCCAGGTGTTTAATGAGCTGGTGCTGTACACGCACTATATCACGGATACCTATCACCGGGAAAGATGAACCGTACGCCTTTCCGGTTTCAGGATCAATAGACGAGGGGCCTGTAGTGCCATAACAGCTTCCAAGGATATTAGAGCATATTACAAAATATTTATCTGTATCAACTGCCTTTCCGGGACCTATCATAACATCCCACCACCCGGGATTTTTATCATCCGGGGAATTTATTCCCGCGGCATGTGAACTCGCTGTAAGCGCATGCTCTATAAGAATTACATTATCACATGCACTATTTAACACTCCGTAAGTCTCGTAAGCAACCGTTATCGGGCCAAGTTCACGGCCGTTTTCCAAAATAAATTTGTTAGGCGGATGAGCAAAGGAATAATGCCTGGTTTCCACCAGTCCTACGGAGTCTCCCTCGGCAATTACAACAGGAGACTCACCTAATTCCGTTTTTTTCATGCCCCTGCCTTTTGAGATTCTGCAAGTGCCTGGTCAAGGTCCCAGACAAGGTCCTCGAGGGTCTCAATTCCAACAGATATACGTACTGTTTCCGGGGTCACACCTGCCGAAAGCTGCTCAGCTTCGTTCAGCTGGCGGTGCGTTGTCGATGAAGGGTGTGCAATTAATGATTTAGCGTCTCCAACGTTTACCAGGTGGCTGAAAAGCTTGGTGCTGTTTATTAATTTTTTACCTGCTTCAATTCCGCCTTTTACGCCGAATGTAAAGATAGATCCTGCCCCTTTAGGCATATATTTTTTAGACAGTTCATGATAAGGGCTGTCAGGAAGCCCGGCAAATTTTACCCATTCAACAGCAGGGTGGTCATTTAAAAATTTTGCTATCTCAAGTGCACTTGAGCAGTGACGGTCCATCCTGAGGTTAAGTGTTTCAAGTCCCTGGGTCATCATGAAAGCATTAAACGGGCTTAGCGCCTGGCCGTGGGTCCTTAGTATTTCAACCCTTGCCCTAATAGCGTAGGCAATAGCACCAAAGGTCTCATAAAATTTTACGCCGTGATAACCCTTTGAAGGCTCTGTCATGCAGGGAAACTTACCATTGTCCCAGGGAAAGGTGCCTGCTTCTACCAGTACGCCACCTACTGATGTACCATGTCCGCAAATAAATTTTGTGCCTGAATTAACCACTATATCCGCGCCATGCTCTATTGGCCTGCAAAGATACGGGGTGGCAAAAGTGTTATCAATAATGAGCGGTATGCCTGCTTCATGGGCTACGTCCGCAACTGACTGAATATCAAGAACATTTCCAAGAGGGTTACTGACCGTCTCCGCATAAAGTGCTCTGGTCTTATCGGTAATCGCTTTTCTAAAATTCTCAGGATCATTAGGATCAACAAAGGTAACATTAATCCCCATCTCACGGAGATTGACGTCAAACTGCGTATATGTTCCTCCATACAGTGTGCTTGAAGAAACTAATTCGTGGCCTGTCTGCATTATGTTAAGTATCGAAGTCATCTGTGCTGCCATTCCGGAGCTTAGTGCGAGGGCCGCTGTACCGCCCTCCAGGGCGGCCATCCTTTCTTCAAAAACTCCATTGGTAGGATTCATAATCCTTGTATATATATTTCCAAACTGTTCCAGGTTAAATAGTGCTGCTGCATGTTCGGTATCATTAAACGCATAAGCTGTGGTCTGGTAGATAGGCACGGCCCTTGAATTGGTTGCAGGATCAGGTACCTGTCCCGCATGTACGCAATTTGTATCAAATCCAAATTTTCTGTCAGACATGTAATTCCTCCTTTAATTTGAAGCTATGATATTTTGACGAAACCTGCCGTCATTTTTCCACCCGGATAATTATTACCCCAAATATCCTAAATATTTTATCTTAATTCAGCTGTTTATTACAACCTCATACATTTACAATTATATATTATAGAAAACTAATGTTATATTTCTGAATAATAAATTATGAGTAAAGTCCTCGGTGGAAGAGAAAAGGTAAAAGTAGCTGTCGCGCAGATTTCTCCTGTTTTTATGGATAAAGAAAAAACACTGGAAAAAGCCTGCCGTTATATAAAGGAAGCAGGTGAAAATGGCGCAGAGCTTATAGTATTCCCCGAAGCGTTTATTCCCGGATACCCCGCTTTTTTTACCCTGGGTTATGAAAGCAACCCCCATGACTGGACCGATTATATGATTGCCCTTCAGGACAACTCCATTTCAATCCCCGGGGAAGACACGCATCAGCTTGGGCAGGCTGCAAGGGAAGCCGGGGCATACTTAGTGGTTGGATGCAACGAACTTTCAGACACTCCGGGAAGCCAGACGGTTTATAACTCACTTCTTTTTATTGATAAATACGGCGAAGTAATGGGAAGGCACAGGAAACTTATACCTACTTACACGGAAAGGGTCTACTGGGGCATGGGAGACGGTACAGACCTTAACGTATATGACACAGAAATCGGCAGAATTGGCGGGCTTATATGCTGGGAAAACCATATGACACTTGTCAGGGCCCATATGATAAGTAAAGGCGAAGAATTTCATATAGCTGTGTGGCCCGGCAACTGGCAAAGGGGTAAGGAACAGCTACTCGATGCCGACACAAGCCCGGGGGGGAATAACTGCCTTATTCAGTCAGTTGCCCGCGTGCATGCATTTGAAGCAGGGTCATTTGTACTAAGTGCCTGCGGATACCTTAGTGATGAAGATTTCCCTGAAAAGTGGGAATATGTAAGGGACAGTGACCATATGAACTTTGACTGGTCAGCCGGAGGGAGCGCTATAATCAATCCCGCAGGGAGGCACCTGTTCGAACCGCACTTTGAAAAGGACGCAATCCTCTACAGTGAATGTTATGCAAACCAGATAAAGGCAGTAAAGGCCATATTTGATTCTCTCGGTCACTATTCAAGAAAAGATGTACTGAGTATCCATCATTTTGCTGACGGGGAAGCGCCTGAAATCAGGACAGAGCTTAATTCGACAATTGATAAAACGATTGATTCGCAGGACGTAAAAAGGATCTCTGATAAATATGAAATTGAAGTAGAAAAATTAAACGAAATGCTCGACGAACTTAAAAGGCTTATATAATGAAAATAAAATACTGTATTTTACTTATACTAATCTGTTTTGTTTTTACAAACCTGCAAACCGCCCTGGCAGGGCAGCCTGTAGTAGGTTCAATTACCCAGCTGTTCGGTACCGTTGATCTTACAAGGGACGGGAAAGTAAAAGATGCTTCGGAAAAACAGGAGATACGCCTCAATGACCTTATTGAAACCGGTGAAGACTCATTTACAAAGATTGTCTTTAAAGACGGCACTTCAATAGAAATATCCTCAGATACAAGCCTAGAGGTAAATGAATTTGTTTATAATCCTTCCGAGAGAAAGAGTAAATTCAATGTAATTAAGGGAACAATAAAAAGTGAAATAAGTAAGATCAGTACCAAAAATTCAACAGTTGAATTTCAAACGCGAAATGCCGTCGCCGGTGTAAAGGGGACGGTATTATATATTAATGCCAATGAGAATTTTTTCGGTGTCAGGGTTGGCAGGATATATGTAAGCGGGCTCCATGCAGGCTCAAAACGTGTCTACGTGTCCAGCGGATATTACACAACTGTTGTAAACGGCGTGCCGGTTGTACCTAGAGTTATGACCCAGGCAATGCTAAGGCAGTTTGATAATATGTTTGATTACAGGAGATACCTGCCCTCTGAGGTAAACGATGTAATAAGAAAAACCCCGTTTAACCTGAAAAAACCCAAGCTGTTTAAATAAGGAACTTTTCTGAAGACGGCCTGTAACCAGTCAGAAATACTAATTTTTTATAATCTAAACTTAAACCTTGTATTAACCAATAATTCATTAATACTGTTCAATCTTTTAAATTACCAGGGAAGAAAAAGTTTAAATGAAAAAAGACAATATCAGGAATATAGCAATCATAGCGCATGTTGACCACGGGAAGACCACCCTCGTGGATGCAATGCTGGACCAGAGTAATATTTTTAGTGACCATGAGCAGGTCAGTGAGAGAATAATGGACTCAATGGACCTTGAGAAAGAACGCGGAATTACGATCATGGCTAAAAATACCGCCGTCCTTTATAAAGACAAAAAAATAAATATAGTGGACACGCCCGGGCATGCTGATTTTGGCGGTGAAGTGGAAAGAAGCCTCAACATGGTAGACGGCGCGCTTCTCCTGGTAGATTCAAGTGAAGGCCCGCTCCCGCAGACAAGGTTCGTGGTAAAAAAAGCCCTTGAGAAAAAACTCCCGGTAATACTGGTAATAAATAAAATCGACCGTGCGGATGCAAGGCCCGATGAAGTTATTAACGAGGTTTATGACCTTTTCATAGAACTTGATGCCGACGACCAGCAGATTGACTTCCCGATAATATATACAAATGCCAAGCTTGGACTATCAAAACTATCACTCGATGACGACTCTGACAACCTGGAGCCTCTGTTTAATACTATAGTAGAGGCGATACCCGGCCCTGAGGTAGAAGATGAGGAACTTACACAGTTCCTGATTACAAACCTGGATTATGACAACTACGTTGGTAGAATCGCCATTGGCCGCCTGTTTAACGGCAAACTGGAATCAAATAAAAATTATGCACTCTGCAATGAAGACGGAACAACCACAAATATAAAAATTTCGGTCCTTTATTCTTTCCAGGGACTCCAGAAAACAGCAGTTGAAACCATGGAAGCAGGAGACATAGCCGCGATAGCAGGCGTGGAAGACATAAAGATTGGCGATACAATCTCTGTTGCTGACAACCCGGTACCGCTTCCACGAATCAAGGTAGACGAGCCGACTATTTCCATGATTTTTTATGTAAACAACGGCCCCTTTGCCGGTACAGAGGGGAAATTCCTGACTTCGAGGCATATCAAGGAAAGACTTGAGAAAGAAGTTCTGGGTAATGTAGCAATAAGGGTAAAGCCAACGGACAGGGCAGATGCATATGAAGTTGCCGGGAGGGGAGAACTCCAGATGGCCGTCCTTATCGAAACAATGAGAAGGGAAGGTTTTGAGTTTATGGTTTCAAAGCCCCAGGTAATCACCAAAAAAGAAGACGGAGTACTTATGGAACCGGTAGAGCGACTCTTTGCCGATGTCGTTGAAGAGCATGTAGGTGTAATTACGGAGATAGTAGCCGAAAGAAAAGGCAAGATGGTAAACCTCCAGAACCTCGGAAACGGAAGGGTAGATATTGAATTCCTTATTACCTCGAGGGGGCTTATTGGTTTCAGGTCAAAGTTCCAGATAGAAACCAAAGGCTCAGGTGTTATGAACACGTTATTTGAAGGTTATGAACCCTGGTACGGCCCTATTCCACAGAGGCAGTCCGGCGCGCTTGTATCTGACAGGCCGGGAAAGACTACAACCTATGCGAGCCTGTCGATGGTCGACAGGGGTGAGCTTTTTGTTGATGTCGGAACCAAGGTCTATGCAGGAATGATTGTCGGCGAACGAAACAGGAGCGGTGACCTGGACATAAATATTGTAAGGGAAAAGAAACTCACAAACATGAGAAGCTCTACTTCGGAAGCAACTGTGGTACTAAGGCCCCCAAGGCCCCTGTCACTTGACCAGGCAATAGAGTTTATTGCAGAAGATGAGCTTGTTGAAATTACACCCACCTCAAAAAGGCTGCGTAAAATGGAGCTGGATGCGGTTAAAAGGGCAATTGCTAAAAAGAAAAGTAAAACAGAAGGATAATCAATTTTGATTTTCTATTTCTTTATTTAGCTGATCAAGATACTCCCAGCGTTCATAAGCATTAGCCAGTTCCTCTTTTATCTGAACTGATCTTTGATCGTTTTGCTTCATCACTTCGGGGGACTTTTTAAAATACCCGGGGTCAGCCATCAGGTTATAAAGTTCACCCTCTTCTTCTTCCAGCTTCTCAATCAAAAGCGGAATTTCATCAAGGTCTTTTCTTTCTTTGAAGGAAAGTTTCCTTGGTTTTTCGGTTTTTATTTTTTTCTTTTTTTCTTTCTTTTCCCTATTTTTCTCAATACTTACAGGCACCTGCTGGTTCATCCAGTCTTCGTATCCACCCGGGTACTCGGTAACCTGCCCATTTCCTTCAAAAATCATTGTGGAGGTTACAACATTATCGAGAAATACCCTGTCATGGCTTACAAGCAGGATTGTTCCCCTGTATTCAATCAGCAGTTCCTCAAGCAGCTCAAGTGTTTCAATATCAAGGTCATTAGTTGGTTCGTCCATAACCAGGAGGTTTGAAGGACGTGAAAACAGAATGGCCAGAAGAAGCCTGTTGCGCTCTCCTCCTGAAAGAGATTTTACAGAGGACCTCGCTCTGTCTGCGGAAAAGAGGAAGTCCTGCAGGTAGCTTACAATATGTACCTGCTTTTCATTAATTGTAAGTGTGGGAGAACCGCCGCTTAAATTATCCATAACGGTTTTGTTTTCATCCAGTTCGGCGCGGTGCTGGTCAAAATAAGCGATCTCAAGATTAGTGCCTGTTTCGACAATGCCGGATGTAGGTTTAAGTTTGCCAAGAAGAATATTCAGAAGGGTTGTCTTACCGCAGCCGTTGGGGCCGATAAGCCCAATTTTGTCTCCCCTCATAACCTGAGTCGAAAAATCTTTTATAAGGTATTCATCATTAAATTTATGCGAGATATCCGTCGCTTCGGCAATAAGCCTTCCCGAAAGATAAGAGTCTGGTGTCTTAAACCTTACCTTTCCCACACGCTGGCGCTGCGACCTTTTTTCTTCCCTCAGTTTTTTTAATGCCCTCACGCGCCCTTCATTACGTGTTCTCCTTGCCCTTATACCACGCCTGATCCACACTTCTTCCTCGGCCAGTTTCTTATCAAAAAGTTTCCTCTCCTTGTCCTCTGACCTTATCTGTTCCTCTTTATGAACAAGGTAATTTTTATAATCACATTTCCAGCTGGAAAGCTTTCCCCGGTCAAGTTCAACAATTCGATTGGCTATCCTGTCCATAAAAGCACGGTCATGTGTTATGAAAAACAGTGTCCCACTGAACTCATTTAAAAAATTCTCAAGCCACTTTATAGAATCAATATCGAGATGGTTCGTAGGTTCATCAAGCAGCAGCACATCGGGGTCTTCTACCAGCGCCCTGGCAAGCAGTACCCTTCTTTTCTGTCCGCCTGACATCTGGTTAAACTCTTTGTCCGGATCAAGATTTAATTTACTGAGGATCATTTTGACTTCATTATAGACCTTCCAGGAATCTGCACTTTCAAGCTTTTCCTGGAGTTCATTCAGCCGGAAATTCAGCTTATCGTTATCTGTTTGTTCAAGTTCATGATAAACCTGCTGGTACTCACTTAGAAGTGCCGCCCTTTTTCCAAGGCCGGAAAGGACAATATCAAATACTATCCCGTCAATTTTTGAATCAATTTTTTGAGGCAGGTAACCGATCTTTACCCATTTTTCATATACGACCTCACCGCTGTTGGGCTTTTGCAAGCCTGCAATAAGTGTAAGAAGGGTTGTTTTACCCTCACCATTTCTCCCGATAAGTGCCACTCTTTCGTTTTTTTCAAGCTGAAAACTGACCTTATCAAGAAGGAGCGGGTCGCCGTATGAATGAGTAACTTCCTGTACGCTTATAAGTGCCATAATTTAAATCACGGAAAGTCTATCTAATTTTTTTACAGTGGTATAATAGTTTCTCGAAAAAAATGACAACCAAAGACCAGATTACCACCGAATGGCTTCTTCAAAAAGAAAAATGGAGCCTTGATGAATGGAGAATTGAATTTTCAAACAGGAAAAGAACGCTCGGCCACTGCAACTGTACAAAAAAAACTGTTTCAATTTCCAAAGCCTACCTGGAGTCGAACACCTTTTCGGTAATGAAAGACACTCTTCTCCACGAAATAGCACATGCACTTCAATATGAAAAAACCAGCAAAACCGACCACGGAAACGAGTGGAAGGAAATTGCCCATAAGGTAGGCTGCAAACCAAGAAGGTGCGCAGACCTTTCGGAGATCAACCTGCCTGCCCCAAAGTATATCGGCACATGTACCTCCTGCGGAAATAAAACAAATTTTTACAGAAAAGCAACTAAAATCTATTCCTGTAATATATGCAGTAAAAAATTTGATCCAAGGTATAAGTTAAAAATTGAACAGTATTTGGGTTAAGTATGTCTAGATATCAATTTCGTAAGCCAGGTTTTCCAGCCAGAAATCTATTACGTACTGGATCCTTGTAAGGATAAGCGGCCTGTAGCTGTCCAGGTCACTCAGGTGTACCCACCTGCATTCTATAATACCTTCTTCAATCTGGGGAGTAACATCTGCATCTTTACCGTTGTAGTGCATAAGGTACCAGTGGGTTTTCTTCAGGACCTGCCCTTTTTTGTTCCGGGTTGAATGCCATGTAGACACAATCTTTCCCTTTACATCGAGCTTGTCTTTGGAAAGGCCTGTTTCTTCGTTTACTTCCCTAACAGCAGTTTTAGTATGAGATGTCTCCTTGGAGTTGAGGCTGCCTTTGGGCAGGTCCCACTTCCCTTTTTTAAAAATTAGAAGTACATGGTAATCATCATTGTAGACAAGACCGCCTGCGGACATGATTACCGGCAGGCCGAGGGTTTTTATCAGGCTCATATAATTATTTTTTGGACTTAAATTTTTTAAGCTCTTTAAGAGTAGAATATTGTAAAGAATTTAAATTGGCAAATACCACACCGTTTATATCTATGGAGTATTTATCAAGAACATCCTCTCCCGTAAGGGGAACAAAGTTTTTATTTCCATACTTTTTGACTACCTGGAACATGCAGTTAAGCCTTGCTTCCATTTTGGAATTTGCATCTACATTATACCAGGGAGATTTTTTTGAAGAGGTATGGGTAAACATCTGGTTTTTGTAATTTGTATATGACTCCCAGAGTTTCCGTGCATGGAGGTCGTTTTGAGAAAACTTCCAATATTTAAGCGGGTCGGAAAGCCTTGCCTGGAATCGGCCCAGCTGGTGCTCTTTGTCAACCGACAAATAAAACTTCATAAGTTCCAACCCATCTGTAATTAATTTGTGTTCCCATTCAAGCACCCTCCCCATAAAAGACTTATACTGTTTTTCCGTGCAGTATCCCATAGTCGGTTCGATCGTGGCCCGATTGTACCAGGAACGGTCAAAAAATACCATTTCTCCTTTTTTAGGGAGTTGTTTTTCGTATCTTCTGAACCAAAATTTTGATTCATTTTTTGTAGGAATCCCCAGGGCAACCACCCTGTAGTGCTGGGGCATTAAGTTCTCGGTAAAACGCAGAATTGTAGACCCTTTACCGGCAGCATCCCTTCCATCAAATGTAATACAAAGCTTTCTTTTATTTTTTACAGCATCACGCTGAATATTTAGAAGTTCAAGCTGCAGCCTTCTTTTTTCTAAATTGTAATCCTTAATGCTTATACCAGTGTAAGGATTTTCTATTTTCTTATATTCACCGATTATTGGTTCGTTATTATTATTCATTTAACTATTCCGGGGAAAAAATAACTTAACATTTAAATATTAATGTTTTATTAAGAAATTTGTAAATATCCTGTAAAAAATTTACTTCTTAATAATTTATAATAAATTACCTTTGAGTTAAACTTCAACAAGTTAACAAATTTAAATTTTAATCTTTTAAACGGAGTGTTATTTGAAATTTGCAGCAATAGATATTGGGTCAAACGCCGTAAGGCTCCTTTTCAGCCAGGTTTTTGAGAACAAGAAAACAAACACATTTAAAAAAGACGCCCTATTCCGTGTCCCTCTCAGGCTTGGGGAGGACGTTTTTGTAAATAACAAAATTTCCGAGGAAAAAACCTCTGATCTTGTTGATACAATGATAGCCTTCAAACACCTGATCAAGGCATATAAACCAAAAAGCTACATGGCATGCGCAACCTCGGCTATGCGTGAAGCCGAAAACCGTGATGAAGTCGTTAAGCTTATCAAGAAAAAATCAGGAATCGACCTTGAAATCATAGATGGAAAAAAAGAAGCCGATATTATTTACTCCAACCAGATTGCTGAGACTCTGGACAAAAACGGCAACTATCTATATATAGATGTTGGCGGGGGCAGTACGGAATTAACCCTTATTTCAAAGTCAAAAATAATAAACTCCCATTCATTTAATATCGGCACCGTAAGGTATTTAAAAAAGAAAGACCTCAAATCAGAATGGAGCAAAATGGAAAAATGGCTGAAAGAAAATGCATGCCTTTATCCTTCACTTTCCGGTATTGGTTCAGGCGGAAATATCAATAAAATTTTTAAAATGTCTGAGATCAAAGAAGAAAAACCAATCCAGCTAAAAAATATAAAGAAAATTTATAATGCACTCGATTCACTTTCGCTGAATGACCGAATAACTAAGCTCGGTCTAAGGCCTGACAGGGCTGATGTTATAATACCTGCGGCAAAAATATTTATCTCTGTTATGGACTGGGCTAAATTAAAAAATTTATACGTACCGCAGGTAGGGCTTTCCGACGGTATAATCCATGTGTTATATGAGAAACAAAAGAGAGAAAATTAATAGATACAGGCTGAAAAAACCAATTAATAAAGTGTTTTTCAGTGACCTGGAAATAAAACTTTCTGCTCCTGAAACCTTATCCGGAATGAGTATTGAACTACTCGATACTTTTGACTGGAGACTTTTTAAAAAAGGCCTCATTTTAAAACGAAATAAAAATCAATTTTATCTATACAGCTTCAACTCTTCCAGGATAATATCAACCGCCCAATTTTCAGCCGGTAACAGCCCATTAATGCTGAATGATTTTCCCGAAACTGATTTAAGGAAAGAACTTTCCGGAATTATAAGCATAAGGGCCCTGCTACCCGCTTCCTCTTTTCTCGAGCATAATCTGTGTTACAGGGTACTTAACAAAAATGATAAAACTGTTGCACGGATGGAACTCAAAACTATTACTTTTGGCAAAAAAACAAAAGAAGACCTTAATTACCTGACACTTAATGCTTTACGTGGATATGATATTGAATTTAACTCTCTGGATTTACTCTTAAGCAAGGAGTTGCTTAAGGCAAATGATGAAAACCCCTATCTTGAGGCGCTTAAATTGTCCGGCAGGGCACCCGGCGGCTACAGCTCCAAGTTTAGGCTGCATATTGATCCCCAAATAAGTTCTTCCGAGGCGTTAAGGAAAATTTTTTACCACCTTATCAATACCATGAAATCAAATGAAGAAGGTATCAGGGAGGATATAGATATTGAATTTCTCCATGATTTCAGGGTCTCGGTGAGAAGAGCGCGTTCGGCTTTATCACAGATTAAATATGTTTTTCCGCAAGACATTACAGTAAAACTAAAAAATGATTTCTCAAAAATAGGCAAAATGACAAACCGCCTTAGAGACCTTGACGTGTACCTTCAAATGAAAGATGAATACATAAACATGCTGCCCGTAAAACTCAAAAGTGGTATTGAGCCCGCGTTTGCCAAACTGGAAAATGAACGCTCGGGTGAACAAAAAAAATTAAAATCTGCGCTAAACGGAAAAGTTTATAAAAACTCACTTGAAGATGCGCTAAAGTGCCTGGAAACAGACTACACTGAAGATGAAAACGCTAAGAATTCAGGCGTTTTAATTCTTCCACTCGCTAAAAAGTTTATTTGGAAAAAATATAACAAAGTAGTTTCATCAGGGCTTCTTATTGATGACAGCACGCCTGATGAAAAACTTCACGAACTAAGGATCGAATGTAAAAAACTTAGATATCTACTTGAATTTTTTACAAGCTTATTCCCTGAAGACAAAATGGCAATAATAATTTCACAATTAAAAAAACTGCAGGACAACCTGGGGGATTTTAATGATTATTACGTTCAGCAGGAGAGCCTGGCCGACATGCTCGGAGGATTGGATTCCAAAGACCCGGAGTATGCAAATGTCAATCTGTCAGTCGGTGGGCTGATAGCAATACTAAGCAACAAACAAAATGGTGCAAGGAAGGAGTTTAAGAAAAGGTTCGCTGATTTTTCAAGGAAGGAAAACAGGGAACTATACGGTAGACTATTTTCCTGATACGGAATATGTAAATGAAAACTATTGCGATATACAGCATGAAAGGAGGAGTAGGCAAGACTGCTACAGCAGTAAACCTCGCTTACTGCGCCGCAAAGGACGGCAACTTTACCCTGATATGCGACCTGGATCCGCAGGCAGCTTCCACATATTACTTCAGGATAAAGGCATCAAAGAGTTTTAATGCCAATAAGTTTATCAGAGGCGGAAAGAATATTGATAAAAACATTAAAGGCACGGACTATTTAAACCTTGACCTGCTTCCTTCAAAACTTTCATACCGTAATTTTGACCTGGCCCTCGATGCCCTTAAGAACTCGACAAATAAGCTGAGCAAAATATTCAAGGAAGTTGAAAATGACTACGACTATCTTTTCCTTGACTGCCCTCCTGGTATTTCACTTATTTCTGAAAATGTATTCAATGCATCAGACATTATAATGGTGCCACTTATTCCAACCACACTATCCGTAAGGACTTATATTAAACTTCTAAAGTTTTTTAAAAAGAACAATATGGATATAAACAAAATATATCCATTCTTTTCCATGGTGGAAAAAAGAAAATCCCTCCATGTAGATACAATAAAAAGGATCGGTAAAAAGAAAAACAACTTTTTAACTTCACAAATACCTTACAGGTCTGATATAGAAAAAATGGGTATAGAACGTCGCCCCGTCCCTGAATATGCTGAGAATTCCCCGGCAACTGAATCATATTTTAAACTCTGGGAAGAAGTAAAAAATCTCTGACCAGCAATATCATGCCCCAGGAAATAGAAAAAAAATTTCTAGTTAAAAAAATACCGGAAATTACAGAAAATATTACAAGGTTTGAAATACTCCAGGGTTATGTTCTTATATCCGAAAGTATGGAAATAAGGCTTCGTAAAAAATCAGACAAATATTTTCAGACCATAAAAACCGGTGAAGGACTGAACCGCGGAGAATATGAAATTGAAATTTCACTTGGACAGTTTGAACTACTCTGGCCGCTTACGGAAACCAAAAGAATTGAGAAGACCAGGTACGAAATAGTTTATAACAATTCCTTAATTGAACTTGATATATATAAAGGAAGCCTCGATGGACTCGTTACTGCCGAAGTCGAGTTTCCATCAGAAAAAGAAAGTACTAAATTTATACCTCCTGATTGGTTTGGAAAGGACGTGACCCATGATAAGAGGTATAAAAATAAAAATCTCGCTTTAGATGGATATCCCTGAATCTAATAATCTTCGAAAAATTTCTCTTCTGTTATTCCGTTCTGTAAAAGCGGGCTTAAAAAATCAACAACATTTTTTGCCTCAGAGATTTCGAGCTAGTTATTTTTCCAATAAAGCAGGCATTAAAGTTCACCTCTTTACCCGTATTATTATGGATTCTTCTGAAAATGTATGATCATTTTAATGCTTCCCTGAATCTTTAATGTTGCATATGCAACTAATATTAATATTACAACAATATGGTTGCAATTGCAACATTAATGTTTATAATAAAAATATGGCTAACTTAAAACTTACAGCAGATGAAACAAAAGCATGGATGGGACTTATTAAAGCCCAGCAGCACCTTACAGACAAGGTGGAAGAAGAGCTGAAAAAAAATGGACTGCCTTCATACTCGTGGTACGATGTGCTTTTGGAGCTTGATAAAGCACCTGAAGGCAGCCTCAGGCTTAATGACCTCGGGAAAAAAGTCCTGTTAAACAAATATAATGTCACAAGGCTGATTGACCGGCTCGAAAAAGAAGGCCTTGTAAGCAGGGACGCCTGTCCCGTAGATGGCAGGGGCAAGGTCGCATGTATTACTCCTAAGGGCAGAATGCTTAGGCAAAAGATGTGGCCTGTTTATTACAACGTTATAAAAGAACATTTTCTTTCCCAGTTCAGCACAGGGCAGTTAGACCAGTTCATTGAATGCGTGGACAGGATAAATTCACAATTTAAAAATTAAGTCATAAAATTCATCTGATTCATACACTCCTTTAAGGCCCGGCATGTCCGGGCTCTTTTATGAAAATATTTCTTCCGAACTAACTATTTTTTAGTATTCTTTATATTAATAAAAACTAGGAGGGGTAAATATGTATAAATCAAGAAAGTATTTCTTCTTCTTTGCAGCTTTATTTTTAGTTTTTTCATTCTCAATGAATTCATTGCTTGCCGATGAAAACAAGATGGATGAAGAGATGATGAAAGCATGGGACGATTATGCAACACCCGGAGAAAACCATAAAGTCCTTGAATATTTTATAGGGGAGTGGGACTACACGCTCGGATGGAAAATGTCTGCCAAAGATAAACCGAATAAATCCTCCGGAACAACAACAGGTAAATGGGTTTTAGACGGCAGGTATATAAAAATGCATGCAGAGGGTACTTCCATGGGACAGCCCTTTGAGGGATTCGGCCTTATGGGATATGACAACGCAACTAAAAAATATACCGGGTTATGGGTCGACAATATGAGTACCGGGATGCTGAAAAGCTGGGGTTACTACTATCCTTCATCCAAGAGATTTGTGGAATGGGGAAAGTTTTTTGACCCCATTTTGGGAAAACAGGCTTTCAGGG
>CAJHZB010000022.1_pt1 | contig 32494 bp, 38 predicted proteins | sample 9198931 | NCBI WGS metagenome assembly CAJHZB01 (sample SAMEA7708346, study PRJEB35096) | sediment metagenome | biome: marine neritic benthic zone biome [ENVO:01000025]; feature: sediment [ENVO:00002007]; material: shallow marine sediment [ENVO:03000034] sea grass bed [ENVO_01000059] ... | reverse complement strand
TGGACCCAGCTAAGGTGACAAGGACTGCGATGCAGAATGCGGCAAGTGTTGCGGGGCTTCTACTAACAACGGAAGCGCTTGTTGGAGATGCAGCAGAGGATGACGGCGGAGCCGGAGCACCTGGGGGCATGGTACCAGGCGGCGGAATGCCTATGGGCGGAATGGGCGGCATGATGTAGGAGAGCCGCAAAGCCGTAAAAAAACAGAAAACAGACTGTAAAGCAAACAGCTTTACGGAAAAGTAACAAAAAAAGCGGGCTATTTAGCCCGCTTTTTTATTGCCTTATTACTTAATATTATCAGGAGGTTACAACAGCATTTAGTATCTGAATAAAAAACTTTATAATTTTTTCTTAAATTATTGTTGACAACTTAAGTAAACTACTTATATTTATAATAAGTAGTTAATACAGCTACTTAAAATTCATCCTCCATCCTCCTTTAAAGAGGGAATGTTCCAAAGCCCACTGGGACATTCCCTCTTACTTTTTTAAAAACATTGAATTAATTGTTATTTATGATTTATTTTTATGTCTCAAAGGTTCTTAAGAAATAACAATGAATAATAAAGTAAAGATCATCTCATTAATACTGATTCTTTTTATCGCGATAATCTCCGTCATGGCGATTCTGATATACCAGGCAAAAAACAAGGAGACCTTTAACGGGTTTTATAACGAAAAGGTCTTAAGCGATTTCAGCCTCAAAGACGGAAGCGGCAATAACATATCGCTGTCAGATTATAAAGGTAAATTAGTACTCCTTAATTTTGGTTATACGAGCTGCCCGGACATATGCCCAACAACACTCGGCAGTTTAAGGACCATATATTCAAAGCTGGGAAGCGGCCAAGATGATGTGCAGGTGTTATTTATCTCTGTTGACCCTGAAAGGGACGGCCCCGGCAAACTTGAAGAATACGTAAGTTTCTTTAATAATGATTTTATCGGACTTTCCGGCAGTGATGAGGAGCTTAAGGAAGTATCAGATATTTTTAATATTTTTTACTTTAAAGAGGGTGTTAACTCCGACAAGGACTATCTGATGAGCCACCCTACCTCGATATATTTAATTGACAGGGAAGGAAAGTTAATTCTTAAATACCCCCACAATACAAAACAGGAGTTTATAGTCGAAGACCTAAAGAGGCTTTTATAAAAGACCGTTATGAAATTACTACTATTTATTTTTATTACACTTATTTCCTGCAGCCAGCAGACTGGCAGCGGTATTGAAATTAACAATGCCTGGATAAGGGAAGCACCCCCCGGAGCAGATGTGGCCGCTCTCTATATTGAAATAGAAAATAACGGCCCCGAAGACAGCATAGTATCTGTCAGCACCGGCGTTTCTAAAACTGCCGAAATACACAGCACCGAGGTCGCCCCGGACGGCACGGGCAAGATGGTAAGACTTGAAAATGTAGCTGTACCCTCGGGCAAAGTAACAACTTTTACGCCCGGCGGCAAACATATAATGCTGATTGATTTAATAAAGGAGCCGAAGGCCGGAGAAAATCATGAAGTAATAATCAGTTTTAAAAATTCAGGAAAAAAATCTGTAAATGCAGTTGTAAAAGGTTTTGGTGATAACGGTCATGAAAACCACAGCGGCCATTCTATGGACCACTAGAAGCGTCACCTGAGGATTCATCCTCTTCAAACCCTGAAAGTTCGGCAAGCTTGCTTAATGTGTACTGCCCCTGGTAGTACTTCCCGTTTATTTCCCACGTTGGGTAGGAACTTATACCCTTGGCAAAACAAAGAGAGGGGTTTGCATTTGGCCCCCTGTTATTGCATTCTACGTATTCTATAAAGTTGAACGCACTGCCAAAATCTTTTTTCTGATCAGTACAGTGGGGGCACTGGTAAGAACCGTACATTTTTGCTCCAATACCGCCCAGGTGTTTGGCGAGAGCTACCTGGTAAGGGGAAGAGTTGCCGATAAAATCCTGTGCCGACTGTATTGAATTTGCCCCGTATATAACAATTGATGCAAAAATTATTGCCAGGATAGCAACTTTTCCTGTGGAGGTGCCGGGGGCCTGGGATGATTTTTTTGTAATCAGCAATATAAGTATTGCAAGGATTATTAACAGTGATGCAATGCAAAAAGAACAGATTGCCCTGATTTTGAATATTTCAACATGCGTAAGATAAAGTGAAAATGATGCCCCTATAACAGCAATATAAAACAGCAGGTTCCATTTTTTTCTTTTAGTAAATGAATAGAAAGAAACAGCCAGTATTAAAATATATCCAAGCAGGCCTATAACTGATACCGGGACCCCGAATATTCTTGAATAGACACTGTTGTTGACTATGTCGCAATCTTGACCGGTCACGCAGTAGTTTAAATCACTGCCCCCAAGGATTTTAAAAGAAAGGTAAGCAGATATCACAAGTCCCAGGAGGGCAAGCAGTTTTATGATGCCATAATCTTTATGTATAAATGATTTTTTTGAACTCATATTTCAAGTAAATAACTTTAACTAATTACGACAGAAGTAATATTATAAATAATAAAAATATAATTGGTATGAATTATTAGGAATATAAAGAAATTTACTGGATTTTTTTAATAGCTTCACTGATCTGTTCTTCAATATTGGATTCACTCAGCAATACAGTTTTATCACCAAGAGGGTCGATTAACATTTTCTGGGTCTGGGTAGTTGTATTTGATGTATTGGAATAGTTTTTTTCAATCGTTATCAGCTCGGTCAGGTCCAGGAATTTGAGCAGCTTAAAGGTCTCCTGGTTGCTAAGCGGGCTGCCGGAAACCAGGTCACTTATGCTTATATCTTCCTTGATCATGTTAATAAGTTTGATTTCCTTAATTGAATTAAAATTCAGGTCACCGATTTTTGTAAACAGTTCTTCCTTTGGCCTGATTATACCGTCAATATCAATATTACTGTCTGACGGGTCTTCAAATATATAGTGCTGGTCAACCGCTTCGTAAATTACCTGTATCGGGTCTATGCGGAATATAGTTTCGACCTCGGTCTGGTCTGAATACTTAAACCCGTAATACCCGTCCACGCACCTGAAGCCGTTTAGAAGTTTTAGTTTGAGCTGAAGCTCAAGGATGCTGCTTAGTTCATGGGGTGTAATTTTTCCAAGTTTAATCAGTGCCTCACCGATTTTAAGGCCTGATTCGAGTGTATAATCAATAGCACTTTCCTGGTCTTTTATGGAAATTGTCTTGTTCTCCACCAGGAGTTTGCCGAGTAAAAGATTAGGGTCGTTGCATTCTACAAACTGTATAAAACCGTCATGAAAATAGATATTAAACTGAAAATCCGAATCAACAAAAAGGTGTCCAAGGCTTTTTTCATGATGGAATGTACTGAGCAGTTTTGCAAAATTTGTTTTTTCGAGCCTTCCCGACACATCATAGGTGCTGTCCCCATCGGTATCAGTGTCTCCCGAACTTTCCGGAAGACCAATTTCAATACCCGGAGAAGTTTTTTCAAAGCTGCTGCCCGAAAGGTCGGCCTTATTGGTTTCTACTAAAGCTTCAATAAATTCATCAACACTTGAGAACCTGTCATTGGTGTTTTTGGAAAGTGCTTTTAATATAATGTTTTCTATCTCCTTGGGTATCCTGGGGTTAATCTCGGTAGGTGAAGGCGGTGGTGCTTCGACCTGTGCTTTCCTGATTTCAAAATCAGATTTACCAGTAGTTGTAAATGGCACTCTTCCGGTAATTAACTCAAAATACGAGATTCCAAGTGAATATATATCGGCCCTGTGGTCAATTTTTTTGCCAAGTATCATTTCAGGGGCCATATACTTGGGAGTACCAATTACACCGCCGCTTTCAGATGTTAGTCCCGGGTCGCCGATAATCTGGGCGATTCCAAAATCGGTTATCTGTACATTGGATGATGTGAGAATAAAATTGCTTGTTTTTATGTCTTTATGAATAACGTTCTTTTTATGTGCATAACTCATACCTTCCAGGATCTGGAGAAATATTTTTGTGCCGTAATCAACGTCGAATGCACCCTGGTGGTTTATCACTTTTGAGACACTCTCACCTTCTACAAATTCCATAATAATGTAGTGGTTGTCTTCAAATTCAAAAAAATCGTATACTGTAACGATATTAGGGTGGTTGAGCTTGGCCTGAATTTTTGCCTCGGAATAGAACCGGGCTACCATCTCGTTGTTGCTCAGGAGTTTTGGATGGATCATTTTAATTGCAACGACCCTCTCAAGTGACAGGTGTATTGCTTTATATACCTTTCCCATCCCGCCGTGGCCGATTTCCTGAGAAATTTTGTAGTTACCTATTACTTTGCCAATAGACATTTAGACTCTCTAATTTGTTTTGAAAGGACTGTTATTCTGCAGATTCTCTAAAAAGCTGTTCTGGCTGCTGACCCCTGAATCAACAACTTTAGTGATCTGAACAGTAATATTGTCCTTTCCACCCCTTTTATTTGCTATATTAACTAGCAATTTACATGCCTCGTCAGGTTCGTATATGGTTAAAATGCTGCAAATTTCTTCTTCATCGATATATTCTGTGAGCCCGTCAGAGCATAAAAGAAAGACATCGCCCTTGTTTGCTGTAAACGGTTCATAAGTTTCAACTTCAATCTCATCTGAAATACCAACCGCCTTTATAAGCATGTTCCTGTGCGGTGAAGTTTTAGCCTCTTCCTTTGAAATAATACCCGAATCAAGCATTTTCTCGGCAAGCGTATGGTCTTTTGTTAACTGGGTTATTTTCTTGTCCCTTACAAGATAGGCCCTTGAATCACCGACATGTGCCAGAAATGTTTTATTGTTTAGGATAAGCATCGCGGTACAGGTTGAGCCCATACCCTTTAGCTCGTCCTTGTCGATTGAGGCCTGTATTACATTCTGGTTTGCAATTACTATTGAGTTTTTGAGGGAATCGAGCGCATCCTTTTCAATGTTATTTTCCTGTGTCTTAAAATAGTCTTCAATGGAATTTACCACCGTTTTGCTGGCTACCTCACCTGCCTGGTGGCCTCCCATTCCATCTGCCACAACCAGCAGCAGAATTTTTTCATTGGAGTTATCAACATTGAGTTCCAGAAAAGAATCTTCATTGTTTTCCCGTATTTTACCTATATCTGATACGCTTGATGTTTGTAACTGCATAATATTAAAACTTTTCAGTATGAATGGAAGTTAACGAATAATTTTTACAGCACGAATACCATTTTGTTATTGCCGATCTGTATTACATCGCCGCTGTTCAGTATTTTTTCTTGTATCTTTTTGCCGTTTACTTTTGTGGGTTTAAAAAAAGAGCCCGTATTAATTATTCTGAAATTTCCATCAGACTGCCTTACAATTGAAGCATGTGTATCTTTTACAAAAAGTTCATTTAGTTTGACATGGGCATCGGGGTTCCTTCCAATGGTGAAATACTCGGTATGAATAGGGATTTCTACCCCGCCTGACCCTATAAGTTTCGTGTTGTTTGAAGGAATTTTAGTTTCAAGTTTTTTAAGGAATTTGTCCTGGGTGTTGCGGTCAACCATTACCGTGTGTCCTTCGGTGAATGCCTCGTCCTGGACCTGAGAAGGGTGTTCAATTATGAGCGTGTGTTTACCGATTAAGACAATGTCGCCTACATTAAGTTCGGCCCAGTCTATTTTATGCCCGTTAACGAAAGTGCCGTTCGCACTTCCAAGGTCTTTAATTACTACCTTGTTCCCTTCTTTATGAATTTTTGCATGAAACCTGGAAACAGCGAGATTGTTGATATAAATATCGTTTTCAATATCTCTTCCGATTGATATTGACTCTGTATCAAATTTCTTTTTTTCTATCATCCTTGCATCAAGGCTGACTGATATAAATGTCTGATCGAGGCTCATTTTTACCTTTATTCCATTGTATAATTCAATTTATAATTACTAATATTATAAAACGTAAATTTCTTTTTTGTTATAACTTATTTATTATAAGCACTGTATGGTAAGATTATTATGCAATTTACGTACCAATAGAAGGTGATTTTATGGAAAGATGGTTTTTACTCGCGGTACTTGCAATCATCCTGTTTGGAATAGGGAGTTTTTTGGGGAAATTAGCCTCTAATACCGACATTTCACCAAGGGTATACTTTTTTGAAGCTATAGGGACACTGACAGTATTTACAACATTCTTTTTCATTAAGAAATCCGAGATACTCCAAAATTTTTCGATCAACTATTATGCTGTTGGAATGGGCCTTTGCTGGGGTATCGGTACAATCCTGTTTATTTTTGCCCTTGAGAACTCCAAAATTTCATTAATCTCAACATTAACGGCACTTTACCCCGCAGTAACAATCATTCTTGCCTACATATTTCTGGCAGAAAGGCTCGAAACCAAGGAGATTGTGGGAGTACTGCTCGCCATGGCCGCAATATTTTTGATTGTGAAGTAGCCGTTAACCATTTATTCTCTATATGTTAACAAATGCTTAATATTTGGTGTTAAAATAATAATAATAATAAGCAGGTTATAATAAGCAGGGTTAATTATGTCTATTCATAAGGATGTATCACCAAACGTAAACTATTCAAACGATATTACCCAGACTTTCTGGGGCCAGGTTGCGGTATATATTTCCAATATTTTTTCACCCCCCCTGGTCGTGATATACGGGATATTAATATCTACATATTATCTTGATACATCTTCAAGGTGGGTATGGGCCGCCCTGTTTATAATGCTTTTTGTCCTTCCCCCAACACTTTATGTAGTAAGCCTTTTAAAGAAAGGGCAAATTAAAGATTTTCACATGAATGTACGCAGGGAGCGTATTAAACCGCTTCTTGTTATGCTGGCCAACACGATTGTCGGTATTGGTATTTTTTATGCCCTCGGGACACCTAAATTTTTTATAGTGTTTACGCTTTGCTGCCTGATTTCAGTATTGCTTATGTTTTTTGTAACTCTTAGCTGGAAAATCAGCGGTCACGGTATCGCTGCCGGGGGGCTTTGTGTAATAATGGTGTCCACGATGAACGAGGCCGCAATACCATTTACTGTAATTGTTCCTATAATTGCCTGGTCCAGGGTTAAACTTTCCAGACACACGTTTCTTCAGACTCTGGCAGGTGTGATTCTGGGGATCCTCACATTCGGTATCCCGCTTTATCTTACGGGACTTATTTAAAAAATATTTTCTTACTGGTTGATCAGAAATGAGTCGGGGTACTCGAAGTTTCCGGTGTTTGTTGGAATGTCTTTTAAAATGTCCCTGTCAAAATAGTCTGTCTCACTGCTTTCAAGAATAAAATCCACAATGTAGGGGACGTTGTTTTTAAAATCGGCATTATAAATAAAATCAGAGTTTAACCATTCTTCTATATGTTGCTCAAAATCATCACCGATCTGGGTTATTGTTTTTAGCCCGAGTTTATTTAATGCCTCGGCGTTGCATTCCTGTTCGTACTGTCCCTTCATAGGTATGGCGAGTATTTTCTTCCCGAGATAAAGGGCCTCCGAAGGTGTCTCAAACCCCGAGTTGCAAAGGATGCCTTCACTCGAAGCCAGACTGCTTACAAAAAGGTCATTGCTTATCGGGTTAATCGTAACGTTCTTTTCTTTATATGGGCTTCCCTTGTAATGCTTGGAGAAAAGTTCCCACTTGGTATCAATTTTACTTAGCCTGTCTATTATGTGTTTCTCATCGTAGGATGGAAGGTATACGGTATAGTGTCCCTTGTTGCTCACTTCCGCGTGCCTTATCTCTTCCCTGATGATTGGTGTTTCTATGAAATTGTCATATTTCTTGTAATGAAGGCCTATTGGTATTGAAACAGGTGCATACCACTTGATAATAAATTCGGCAAATGTGTTGACCTTTTTCGGCCTTGGCATAAATTCGGACAAGAAGGCGGTCTGGTGAGAGAGGGATATGTAGGGTTTCTTTTTTCTTTTACATGCCCATGAAGCTATGGGTTCGAAGTCACTGATTACAATGTCGTACTTTTCTACCGGCAGGTCATAGATATCAAGGAGAAACTTATTTGGCCTTGCCTTGATAATACTGTTGTAGTAATCAATTCCCCCGGTCTTTCCGAATACAAACCCAAGTCCTTCGAGCTGGTATTTGACCTTGAATCCGAGGTTTACCTCGTGCTGGCGTTCACTGACCAGGATATCAACATCAGCTTCCTTTACGAGAGATTTAAGTACCTCTTTTGACCTGCTGATGTGTCCGTTCCCCGTGCCCTGTATAGCATATAAAATTTTCATAACGTTTATCCTCAGTTTAGTTCATGAATTTTTATGCCTTCTACATTAATGGATATATAACTCGAGGGTGAATCCGTCCATGACCCAGTATTATAATAGTTAACTTCGTCCATGGAAAGTGACATAACTTCATGTGTATGCCCGCAGAATATATTTTGTGAACCGCTTTTAATGGCGTGATCAATTGCATACTGTGCGACCTTGTCCGAAAGATTAAACCAACTGCTTGACCTTTGGAGCAGATACTTGCTCAGCTTACCGGTGTTGTATTCAAAATCCTGAATCAATCTATGAAAATAATATATCAATTTCATCAATTTTTCATTATTTCGAATAAAATCGTCAAACTGGTGGCCGTGGATAGCAAGGTATTTTTCCCCGTTATATTCCCATTTGTACTGCTTGTAGACATTAATACCCAGCATTAAAGGTGCTATCTCACTTATACCTTCATCATGGTTGCCTTCTATCCACACAACCTCAGTTTTGGATGAAAGGTTACGAAGCAGAGATACCAGCTCAAGCTGGTTGTTGGAAAAATTTTTGAGGTTAAGGCTCTCAAAAATATCTCCAAGAAGAATAAGCCTCTCGAATGTCCATGAGTGAAGTATAAACATCAGCTCATCGGTACGGGAGTAGTTTGATCCCAGGTGAATATCAGAAACGATTAATGTATTTGCGTTTAACATGTTGCAACTTTAATCAGATATTTAAAGAAGAGTCTCAACTTTTAATGTTATCTTGCCGTTAACAAAATATTAATTGATGATTAATTTTATTGCTGCCAATTAAACATATTATTAATATTTCCTTTACCATATTTAAACCAACTGCATATACAAAGTTTTAAAAGTCTGTTTTATAAGGAGGGTTATATGATTACAGCCAGGGTAAGCAAGTTTAAAAAGGCGGTAGTAAACTCGGAAGTGGCCACAAAGGCATACAGCCTTAAATTAAGAAGGTTCAGGCCGAAAGTAAGTATTAATTTTGAAAGAAAAAACTTCCTTGTAAAAACTGTGGAAAACTATTTTGAACTCAAGCAGGTACTGAGATTAAGGTACGAGGTATTTTTGAAGGAGCAGCTCCACAGGGACTCACTTGTCCATTACGATATGGACAAATTCGACAAGGGCTGCGACCACCTTATTGTTATTGATAAAACAAAGAACAGGGTAATAGGCAGCTACAGGTTCCTCGCGTCGACCTTTTCAAACAAATTTTATTCTGAAAATGAATTTGAAATGGAAGAGATAAAGAAACTGGACGCTATAAAGATGGAACTCGGGCGCGCTTGTGTCCACAGAGACTACAGGAACGGCACCACCATAACACTGCTCTGGCTTGGTATGGTCGAGTATATAAAGTCCATAAACGCAAAATATATGTTTGGCTGCTCAAGTATAAAAACCACCAATGCACTCGAAGCATCCATAATATACAAGTATTTTCTTGATAGCGGTGTTGTTAACACGGACTACAAAGTAAGGCCGACACCATCCTTCAGGATCGACCAGCTGGATGAGAACCTCTCATTATTAAACAGCATAGATGCCGACAGCTCTTACGCTAAAAAAATTGTTCCCCCTCTTGTAAAAAGTTATATTAAGGCCGGCGCGGTTATATGCGGTGAGCCCGCATACGATCCCGACTTTAAGTGTATTGACTTTTTTACACTGCTGGACGCTGACCTCATTAATGCAAAACATAGAAAAAAGTTTGGAGCTGATAGGAAGGAAGACAAGGTTAATCATTAAGGCTGTTCTTTACCTTTTATGTGTAATAGTTTTTTTTCTGGTCAATTCCATCATCTATTTCCTAGTGCCCGGGAAAAAGAACAAACTATATTACTCAACAAGGGCCACTAAATATATTGTAAGGATGTCCATATTTGTCCTGGGCGTCCGTGTAACAGTAGAGGACAAAAACAGGTTCAGGGACGGGAAAAATTTCCTCGCCGTTTCCAACCACGTTTCTTACCTCGACATATTTTCAATAGCCTCAATTATGAACTCCGTCTTTGTAGCAAGCGTGGACGGTGTGGAAAAAGACCTCCTGCTCGGCACGGCCACGAAACTTAGCGGCGGGCTTTTTGTTGAAAGAAAGAGTCGCTCAAGGATAAGGGAGGACATGAACGCAATAAAGGAGATTCTCGACCTCGGCTACAACGTGGTTCTGTTTCCCGAGGCAACCACATCAAACGGCGACAGCGTACTTCCCTTTAGAAGCTCCCTTTTTGAATCAGCAATAAACGCAAAGGCTGATGTTGTTACAATGAGTATCAACTACACGGGCCTTAACGGTGAGCCTGTGACGTGAAAACCGCGACAATATTTATTACTACGAGCATCTCCAGTTTTTCCCCCACTTCTTTAATCTTCTCGAGCAGAAGTCCGTAACTCTGAATATCAGGTATATGTCTAAAATAGAGTTTGATCCAGGCAGGTCGAGGAAAGAACTTTGCGATATGGCATACAGTGAAATTTCTACTGCATTTAAGAAAATGTAGAATATACTATCATTTTTTAGAACTAATCCGGTTTTGATGCATCTAGAGTTGGGACGGTGTATCTTGCCCAAATTTATGGGTTAAGTTAAGATTAGTTGCTTAATAAAACATTAATTTAACAACGGAGAATCTGATGGAGATTAAATGGGCAAAAAGGATTGAGCAGCTCCCCCCTTATCTGTTTGCTGAAATAGACAGAAAAAAGAACGAACTAATAAAAAAAGGTGTAGATGTAATAGATCTTGGCGTAGGAGATCCGGACATTCCGACCCCGGATTTTATTATCAACGCACTAAAAAAAGCAGCCGAAGATCCAACCAATCACACGTATCCATCGTATATAGGTATGATGGCATTCAGAGAGGCCGCTTCGGTGTGGTATAAAAAAAGGTTCAACGTCACACTTGACCCGGGATCAGAGATTGTTGCATTGATCGGGTCTAAGGAAGGGATTGCGCATGCACCGCTTGCTTTTCTCGATCCGGGTGATGTTGCACTTGTGCCCGACCCCGGCTACCCGGTCTACCCGGTCGCAACTACTTTTGCCGGAGGAATTCCGCATTCAATGCCGCTGCTTAAGGAAAACGGGTTTTTACCAGACCTTGATGCTATTCCTGCGGATGTTGTTAAAAAAGCCAGGCTTATGTTTTTAAACTATCCGAATAACCCCACAACTGCATGCGCAGACCTCGGGTTTTTTAAGGAAGTAGTGGATTTTGCAAACAAGAATGACATTCTTGTCTGCCATGATGCGGCTTATACCGAGATTGCATTTGACGGATATGTGCCCCCGAGTTTTTTAGAGGTAGACGGTGCCATGGATGTTGGTCTTGAGTTTCATTCACTTTCAAAAACCTTCAGCATGACAGGCTGGAGAATAGCATTTGCCGCCGGGAACAGCAGGGCGGTAGCAGGACTTGGAAAAATAAAAACAAATATTGATTCCGGAGCTTTCCAGGCAGTACAGGTTGCAGGGATCGAGGCAATGAATAATTTTGAAATAGGGCTTGAAGACAGGAAGAAGGTTTACCAGGACAGGATTGATCTGTTTTGTAAGTGCCTTGATGAGGCGGGGCTTGACTACACAAAGCCGAAAGCAACATTTTATATATGGTTTGATGTACCAAAGGGATTTACGTCATCGGATTTTGCAGCAACAATGCTCGAGGAATCAGGCATAGTAGTAACTCCCGGTAACGGTTTTGGAGATGCGGGTGAGGGATATGCCAGGGTCTCAGTGACATTTGATACAGACAGGATAGTGCAAGCAGCGGAAAGGATTAAAGAACTCAGTTTTTAACGGAATTTATTCGATACATTGGAACATTTATTTTTTGCAGCCAAATATTTTGTTACCGCGATTTATATAATTTCGCTCGTGCTTCTTTGCACATTTGGGCTTTACAGGCTGTACCTCTCGATACTATTTAAAAAGTACAAGCCATTTAACGTCTCGCCAAAATCTAAATTTAAAGAACTTCCAAGGGTAACAGTACAGCTCCCGATTTTTAACGAGATGTATGTTGTGGAGAGGCTGATTGCGGCAGTCTGCAAAATCGATTACCCGAAAGACCTGCTTGAAATTCAGGTCCTTGATGATTCGACTGACAAAACATCAGAGATTGCGCTTAACTGCGTAAAGAAATACCAGCAAAAAGGTTTTGATATTACATTTCTTCACCGCGATAACAGGAAAGGTTATAAAGCTGGCGCTCTTGAGGAAGGAATGAACGCGGCTAAGGGTGAATTCATAGCCATATTTGATGCAGATTTTTTACCTCCTTCTGATTTTCTTAAGAACACGATTGACCACTTTACGGATGAAGAAGTCGGGATTGTACAGACAAGGTGGGGACACCTTAACCAGGACTATTCGGCCCTTACAAGGGCGCAGTCCGTTCTTCTTGACGGTCACTTTATTATCGAACAGCCAACAAGACACAGGCACGGGGTGTTTTTTAATTTCAACGGCACTGCCGGAATGCTAAGGAAAAGCTGTATAAGTGATTCCGGGGGCTGGCAGCATGATACCCTTACCGAGGACCTTGACCTTAGCTACCGCGCCCAGCTTTGCGGGTGGAAACTCGTCTACCTTAAAGACGTGGTAGCAAATGCAGAACTGCCTGTTGATATGAACGCGTTTAAGTCCCAGCAGCACAGGTGGGCAAAGGGCGGAATTCAAACAGCTAAAAAATTATTACCCACAATCCTTTCAAGGCCGGACTTGCCGTTTAAAGTGAAAGCGGAAGCATTTTTTCACCTGATGGGAAATATTTCGTACCTTTTATTACTTGTACTGCTAACCTTTATGCTGCCGATGGGATATTTCTGGAAATCAATTGGATGGGAAAAAGTTGTAATTATTAACCTTCTCACAATCTCAGCAGGTACGGGAAGTATCTTTTATTTTTATTACCTTACTATAAGGGAAGTACACGGGGATAAATGGAAACATTATTTTAAATATATTTTTGTAGCGCTAGGCCTCGGTGCAGGGCTTGCGTTAAATAACTCAAAAGCAGTAGTTGAAGCACTATTCGGAAAGCAGTCCGAGTTTAAACGTACACCGAAGTTTGCGGTCCAGGACCAAAAAGACACCTGGTCGACGACAAGTTATGTGAGCTCAAAAGACGTAACGGCTTTTTTTGAATTTATGCTTGGTATTATGTTTTTGGTGCAGACGGTTTATGCAATTTACAAGGGTTATATCGGGTGGATCCCATTCCTTCTACTTCTGCAGTTTGGATTCATTTACATCTCAATCTATTCATTCCTTCACAGCTGGAAAAGAAACAAGGCTACTTAATCCAGGCCCCCATTAAGGAGGCCCGGAAAATACACTTACATCAGTGGTGCTTATAGTTGTAGTTACTGTTATAAATCAGGAAACCTGCGAGGTTTGCCAAAGGGTATAACGGGCTGTTGTAGTAGCCGCCATATCCGTAACCGTAACCATAGGGTTTATAGTAGGGTTTACGATAAGGCTTGTAGTAATAGTTGTTTACTACGTGGGGTTTTGGCCTGTAGTGGTTGTGTCCGTGGTAATACTTTTTGGGCTTATAGTAATGTTTCTTGTAGTGTTTCTTGGGTCCGTAGTAGTGCTTGTTGTAGTGCCCGGAATAACCATAGTACTTTTTATGGGGTTTGTGGTAGCCGTATTTATAACCTTTATGCGGCTTGTGGCCATAGTATTTGTTATGCTTGTAATGTGCACTCCTGTGGCCTTTCTTGTAACCCTTTTTGTACCCCTTGTGATACCCCTTTTTATACCCATGCTTTTTGTACCCGCCGCCATGGTAAGCGTGCCCCCCGTTGTGCTTATAACTCTTTGCAACAGCTATGCTTCCTGAGTCTTGGAATGCCATAGGTGCAGCAAAAGTAAAAGCAGTTAAGGCTAAAAAACTAAAGATATATCTAAACATTTTATACCTCCCGTTTAGTTTTCTATAACTTTTAACTATATGTTTAGATTAATGTTTCAGAAAATATCTTCATATAATATAAAGTTTTGAAAACCCTTGCCCCAGGCTAACTATTTTAAGTCATGATACGTACTTTTATTCAAATCCTTTTTTTATAAAATTAATTTATTTTGCCGACTTTTCTTAACTTGGCCCAGCTGTATCTTAGCTTGGTATTATCCGGGTTGGTTAAAACTGTCTCAACCATACCGCCGCCGACAATTCTTTTTATTGTTACTGTTTTTACACCTTCAATTACCGCGAGGCATGTTGCTGAGGCTCTTAGTTCATTTTTATTCCAGGCATTTTGACGAATAGATTTATCAGAAGCGCAAAGTCCCTGTCCCTGGACACTGATTTGAACTTCTACCGATGAATCAATTCCACTTCCCGGGTTGGCTACATTAACGGAACCGTCTACGGATGCTGAAATTTGTACGACCCTTTTTGTACCGGATCCGGCATCAATGGTATTAACAACTATCTGTTCTAAAAGAGCAGAAGATGTGACCTGCCTGCAAAAATCCAGCCCGGCACTACATTCGGGCAGACTGTCTGATAAGACAACAATCTCCTGGTCAGCCTGGCTCAGGTTTACGGGTAGTGTGAACAGTAATAACATTGCGAAAAGTAATATATACTTCATGGTCTCCCTCCTTTAATTGGGTATGTACCGATACTATCAAAATTGTTTTAAAGATTCAAGTTGATAGAAAGTCTATGACAGGGATATCGGTTCTGATATACATATAATCCTGATTCTGATATTCTATTTCTTACTACAATTAAAATAGCCGGTCCAAAACAGGAGAGATAAATATGATCAAACTTATTATGTGCCTTACACGTCGCCAGGATATAACCCGCGAGGAATTCATGAAATACTGGCAGGATAAGCATGGCCCGTTTTTTATGAGCAACGCTGAAGCAATGGGAGCCAAAAAGTATGTGCAGTCACAAACCATAGATTCACCATTAAACGAGGGCATGAGGGCTTCAAGGGACATGATGCCGGAATATGACGGGGTTGCAGAAGTCTGGTTTGAGTCCGAGGAAGCGCTAATGCAGGGGATGAGTTCCCCGGAAGGCCAGAAATTAGGCGCATTACTACTTGAAGATGAAAAGAACTTTATTGACCACACAAAGTCTTCTGCATTTATTGTTAATGAAGTCGAATTTTAATTAGCTAAAAATTCTAAATTTTGTTTACTTAAAATTGCTTAATCAAAATAAACTTATTCTTTCTAATTCATTTTAAATAGTGTACGGTTACCCAAATTAATTTGGAGGATTTATATGATTAGAATATTTGTTTTATTATTTACAATTACAGCATTAGCTTCGGTAAATGTGTATGCAGGCCTTGCTGTTATTGAAACTGATTCTCAAGATTTTCTATTGGTTGGGGCTTTTGATTTAAGAGACAGGGAAACGTTCGTACAAATTACAAATACAAGCAGTGCTGCAAATTTAGTACATATACAGATTTTTAATGTTGCTGATAACTGCAATGAAAATGACTTTTTTGATAACTACACACCAAGTGACACTCACACCTATAATTTAAGGGATATTGTTACTAATGACGGGAATCCTTCAGGTGTGGTCCTGCCGTCTGATGCTTATGGTATTTTTATAGCTTTTTTCAATACTGATGATCCAAGCCCATTAAATTTAGGAATTGGAAATATAAGAATTCAGGACAATAACGGATACGAATACAGGACTAACCTCAATGGTGTAGGAGTGCAGGCTGAAGGTGCCCCATTGGATATTTACACGTTCAATTTTAATACTGAAAGTGGTGTAAACCTTTCAGATTTATTTGGTTTTGGATTAGATTTTGATTCCGAACCTCAAGAAGCATTCGCAGCTGATATCACAGATTATTGGGCATCATTTGATATTGATATATATAATTTGGATGAAGTACCATTCTCATGCAGGAACGTAATTTTTGCATGTACTGACCAGGACAACCCGCTTCTTCCTGCATTACTTGAAGAATCAGGTGATGCAAGTGTTGCAAGTTTTGAATGGGGTATTAATGAAGCAATTCCAAGTTCAAAAGGTGCACCCCTACTTTGCCCTAACAACGTTGTTTCAGAAGGGTTTGTAAGACTTGAAGAAATTGATTATGATCAACTGAATGAAACCTTTGTTTTATTTGTAGGATTAAATAATGGTAACGGCAGGGGCAGTATGGATTCTATTTGGTATGATAACGGACCAATAGATTAAAATTAATATAATTTAATAGATTTTTTGAACAATACAGGAGCAGTGATTCAGGTCACTGCTCTTTTTTATTTTGATGGATTTTGAAATCAAATTTTAACTTTTAATAAATAAATTTTCAGAAATTAAATTCCGGCAGATCACGCATAATGTCAGTGGTAATTATTGACTATGTTTTTCTTTTTTTTCTATTTCACCGGTCATTGGTACAAAAAGCACAGAAGCGATTTCGGTTATTTCCAGTTCATCTGTTTTTTTTGTAATTAATTTCAGTTCCTGGCGTTTATCTTCAAGTGGCATAATAATTTTTCCATTAACTACCAGCTGGTCTAAAAGGGGCTTTGGTATTTCAGAAGGTGCTGCCGATAAGATTATTTTGTCAAATGGTGCATATTCGCCCCAGCCCTGATACCCGTCACCAATTTTGCAGCTAATATCATCATAACCTATTGATTTTAATGTCATTCTTGCCTTTTTCCCAAGCGGCTCAATAATTTCAACCGTGTAAACATGACAGCCCATTCTATGGAGTATGGCTGCCAGGTATCCTGAGCCTGTGCCAATTTCCAATATTTTTTCACCTGGTTTAGGATTAAGCTTCTCTATCATTAAAGCAACAATATAGGGCTGTGATATTGTCTGTTTATAGCCAATGGGAAGAGGGCAATCATTGTAAGCATATTCTATTACCTCTTCAGGAACAAATATGTGCCTTGGGACTTCTAACATTGCATTTATCAAATTGTAATTATTAATGTCCCTTCTGACTATCTGTTCAAGGACCATCCTTTTACGTTTATTTATAAATTGGAAATTTTCAATATATCTCATCTGTAATTACCTTTAACCTGAAAGTATGCAATATATATGCCAACAATAAACAAACCTTTAAACAAGGGCCTAAAAGAGTATTAAGGATTTATTTATGTAAATTTAATTGTCAGATTTTCAGCCAACATGCATATCCTTTGATTACAATTATTTTTTTGCACTGCCTGCCACTTTATTCCAGTTTGTTGCAGCGACAGTGCCCTTCCATGCATAGTCAATAGATTCACCAAGTATTCTCGCAGCCTCCTGCGGGGCATGAAAACCCATAGAGTTCTCAGCGGCAATATAGTCAAGACGCCACTGCGCTTTACGCTGGAAATCAAGAGCCTGTTTCAACTGTTCATTTGTTGCTCCTTCTGCTTTTGCCTCATTGATTGCATCAAGTAGTTCCATAAGGGAGGCACCGGCACGCTGAAGCAGGTCAAAATTACGTTCCTGTATTGCATCTACGCGTTCCTTTATCTCCTCTTCTGAGAACCTGTGACAGGTCTGGCAGGCACGGTTGATATTGAGTAAGGGGCTTCTGACCCAGTGATCTGATACTTTGCTTGACCCGTCACGCATATAGGGCATATGACAATCAGCGCATCCTACCCCGCTGCGTGCATGAATACCCTGGCTCCATAATTCAAACTCCGGATGCTGGGCCTTCAGAATTTCTGCCCCTGTCTCTGTATGCTTGTAATCAAAAAACTGTTTTCCATTGCTTAAGGTTGTATCGTCCCAGTATTTTTCAAGGTCTTCAACTTTTAAACCGTTTCCCCAGGGAAAAGTGAGTTTCATGTCCGCACCGCAATAATATTCCACGTGACACTGGCCGCATACATAAGACCTCATTTCAGAACGGGACGCATCTACATTAGGGTCGTAAGGTTCACTCCGGGAACCGTCCCTCCATTGTTCTATTGATGGCAGGTGTGGAGTTGGTGCATCTGATTTTGCCAAAGCCTGAATACCCTGGATAAATCCCGGCCTTGTAACACGGAGTTCCATGGTCTCGGGGGAGTGGCAATCAACGCAGGAGACGGGATAACTATGGCCCATATCTTTTAACTTCTTGTTAAGGTCCTTGTACGAATATTTATATGTCTCTTCAAACCCCTTAACAGGGTCCCCGTTTCCAAGTTCAGTATAAAGAGGCATGATAGATGCGTGGCAATGCAGGCATGAACCCGACTGGGGTTTTGTCTGGCGTTCAGTCTGTTCCTGGTCCTCGAGCATGTAAGCATGGCCCCGCCGGTCCCTGTAGTCTATGGAAAATGCATAACCTTTAAACATTCTCTTAAGCCAGGGGTCTCTTTCTATTTTCTGTTCGGGAAGTGCTTCACTGCCCCCATGGCCCCCGAAACGGGTGCGTGTAGCGAGACTTGTTTTTTTATAGGAATCGTACTGCTTGGGCCAATTTACTTTCCATTTTTCAGGGTCCGTATCAGTTTCAGTAATTTCCACTAGCCGTACATAAGGATTTTTGGATTCTACCTTCCTCTCAAAAATGTTTAGCAATAATGCCGCGATACCCGCGCTCACAAGTGCTACGGATATTACAATTACAGCTATGCCTGTTTTTGATTTTAACTTTGACTCTCCACTCATTAATAAATCCCTCCTTTCTCATGTTCTTTGATAGGGCCGCCCAGACCCACGGGCTCTCCATGCCCGACCGTCTGATGGCACTTTACGCATTTTACTGAATCTGTGCCTTTGGTGTTGCTGTGTAAAAGGTTGTCTGTCATCCCACCATGACATTCAATACAGTTGTTTTGTAAAATAATGCTGTTCTTATCTGTAATCATTATGGGTTCATGAAAATCCTGCAGCGTAAAAGCCCTGGAGTGGTTGTATCCGTTTTCAGCTTTAGAAATATATTTATTTGGGAAATCCTGGGGCAGGTGGCATTGAACGCAGTTTGCCGCGTTCTGGTGACTGGCTTTAAGCCATGAATCATACTGCGGCTGCATTATATGGCAGTTAATACATGCCTTGGGGTCTTTGCTCAGGTAGGAAAGCCCTTCTCCGTAATAAAAGGTAAAGCTCCCAAGTCCTATTAGGGCGCCTACTGCGACAGACAGCAATATAATTCTTTTCTTAAGAATCATTTACCGATATGCATGACTATTCCTTATTTATTTTATATTAAAATTAACTGTTGCCTGTGCATAAAACCAATCCAGCTGGTCTTCTTTATCAAAAACAGCGGATACGCCGCTGTTGCCGAAAAAATGTGAGTAGCCAAACTGTAGTGTAAGATAATCGACTGTCTTTAAGATTAATGTTAAATCTATCTCTCCTCCAAGGTTTCGTTCAATATCATTTCCTTCAGCGGGGTTTCTGAATGCATAACCAAAGGAGGAATTGTTAAACGGGCCCGAACCTCCAATCCAAACTTCGTCATCCGATGCTAACCAGAACCAATGCCCGTCTACTGCAACTTTTACTTTTTCATGAGGAGTTAAAAATAACTGCATATATGCATCAACAAGGTTGCTGAATGCATTTGCGTCCACATAACCATAAAATTTATGATTAGTGGGGACATAATTAAAAAAAGTACCATTATCATTATCATCCTGGTCACCGTCACCCGAAGCATATGCAACACCTGCCCTTATCCACGGTTTCCACGGGGTTTTTGTAAACTGGTAACCGCTTTCGGCAATAAATGCCCATGCGAGCTGGTCTTCATTCCCAAAGTTGCCAAACTGAAAAGCAGTCCAAAGCATTAAATCAATCTCACCGCTTCCGGCCTGGTATGCACCGGCAAGGTTTAAACCTACCGTATTAATTTTCAGGTCATCGCCTGCAAGTTCAATTGCAGGGGTCCTGTTGTCAAAATAAAAGTAATTAAAAAGTTTTAGCTGCGTACCGGGAAGGAGTAAATCTTTTTTTACCGTAAATGAACCGCCTGCAACTACTACGTTGTCGAGGTCTTTCCAGTAACCATCATCAAAATCAAATCCCCCGAATGTGACCCAGGAACCAAAAAGGTTTAAATCATATTTATCATTCTGATAACCTCCGGATGCCCCGTCAAACCTCCTGCCAATATTGGTCCAGTCCCATGTTCCGATTAGTCTTTCAGATAGTCTCTTTGTAATTACCCAGTTTAGTTTAGGCGCACTTTCATACAGGACTTCTGTACCTTCTTTAATTGGTATCCTTCCGCCTGTGAAATAAAAACCTTCCGTGCCCCGGTATTGCAGATAGGCTTCGACGATCTGGAAATTCCCCGGGTCAGTTTTATTGTCGCTTGCATTGAAATATAAAACCCCGGGCCCGAATGCACCATTTTTGGGAAACCCGAAAGCTTTTACACCCTGCCCCATTAAATGGATTTTAAAATTGTCTTTCCTGTAATCAATCCAGCCCCTTGCCCTGATCAGGAAAAAATTGTAGGACCGGTCTGTACTCGCATTTTGTTTTTCAAATGTATTCCAGTATTCATCCCTTAATCTTATATCCACTCCGCCGCTAAAGTGCTTGGATATATAATCAGCTGAGCTTTCAGCCACACCCGGGACAGTAAAGCCGAATAGACTTAAAAAAACAACGGTTATGTAAATTATTTTTCTCAAAGTAAAAATTACCTTTTTACTGAAAGATTAAAATATTTTATTGAACAGATATTTAATGAGATCGGTGCTTGTAATTATGCCCGCAAATTCACCGTTCTGATTTGTGATTATTACCGAATGCCTTGTGCTGACCTGCAATAAGCTGGCAACATCTTTTATTGTTGAAGAAAGAGGAAGAGTTACCAAATCCCTGGACATGACATCTTCAATTTTATAATCAGCATCCAACATTGCATCAACTGTCCTGTTGTGATGCTCATCAATGTTGTGAATCAACTTATAAATGTCAGTGGTGGAAATTATTCCGATTGGTAATTTACCTTCCAGCACAGGTATATGATGCAGCATTTTCTCTGAAAAAATTTTGTTAACATAACTTAACTTTTGATTTTTGTGGACTGTAATTACTTCAGTTGTAATAACTTCATCTATGCTTTCGTTTTTTAACATGATTTAACCTCCTTATGCATTTATGCTGATTTTAATAACAACTTGCCCCTTTGATAGAACTGTATTTTCCTTTTACAATCAAACATTATATCAGGCAATTTTAATACCAGATCTAACTAACTTAAATTATTGAATTTATTAAATATGATTAATGTCTGCTGTCTTATAATAAGACAATCATTTTATATTGAAGTATTTTAAACTAACCGAGATATCAAAGTTTATTCTTTTTATATTTTTTTGGTTTTTAATATTATTGGCTTTGTCTTATATTCATACAATCCAGGAAATATCACAATTCATAACTTGCTGTAATTATTGAAGAATATGTTGGTATGTTATTTGTATATATATCTAAGTAATAGGGAGGTTAAATATGGACATTCAAACTTTAATTACATTTTTTACCTGGTGCACAATATTAAACTTAACAGTTTTTTTGTTTTGGACCGCAATTTTTATGTTTATCCCGGAATCAACATACCGCACTCAAAGCAAATGGTTTCCTATATCCAGGGAAAACTATAATTTAGTCTACTATTCATTTCTCGGTTTATTTAAAATCGTTTTCCTGGTTTTTAATGTTACTCCCTTACTTACACTATTGATCATAAATGGAAATTAAATTTTACGGTTATAACACCTTTATAATAAAAACAAGTGACAAAACACTGGCAATTGACCCGGGTGCGGACCTCTATTTTTTCAGATTAAAAAGCTTAATCCCAAAAAATTTATGGAAGGACATAACCCATCTTTTCATAACTCACGGAGACCCGGACCATCATTGGTACACAGATAGAGTGGCAAAGGCCTCCAATGCCGCAGTTATCTGCAATAAATCCATGGTGAAAAAAGATAATGGCAATGAACTGATGCTTGGCCCGCGTGACAAGGGGCTGGCTTTTACAAAAATAATTAATAACCTGCACACAATCTCGGTTGGCGAAACAGTTGAACTTGATGGAATGAAAATTACGGGTGTAAAGTCAGAACATGGCCCTATAACTTTTAAGATTGGTCCTTTTTCCAGGACCCTGTATCCCGGCCCAAATGAAAGAATGGGATATGGATCAATCGGGTTCAATATTTTTGTCGATAATAAAAATATTGTAAACTTGGGAGATACTATTTTTCATGATTCTGAATGGGGAATTATTGAAAATTGTGATGTTTTAATGATTCCAATTGGTGGAAAGATCCCGCATAACACCATGGATGAGACAGAGGCTTTGCAGGCGGTAAAGAGCATAAAACCCAAAGTTGTAATTCCATGCCACTACAACTGTCCGGCATTATTCAGTAAAAAATACAATCCCGCAGATGACTTAATGTTTAAAGAAGAAGTAGAAAAAATGGGTCTTGAGTGTGTGATTCTAAAAAGAGGTGAATCAATAAATATTTAAGACATTCATGTAATAAAATTAATGAAATATTTCATACTATTCATTGATTTAGAGTGATTGATGAATAGATTGAACATTAGAGGTGACAACATGGAGATCATAGCAGGGAATTATATATATGTGCTGGTATTAGCCCTGATTATTCTGGGAATTTATTTTATTGTTAAAAATTAATTTTACAGAAAATCTTTTTTTTTATGGAGGTACAACAAAGGTCTGAAGCAATAATATTTAAACCTTAAATAGTGCTTAAATAATTATGAAGGGTGAATATCAAAAAGTATACGAAGAATCAATTTTAAATCCAGAGGGCTTTTGGGCTGAAGCTTCAAAAGATGTCCATTGGTATAAAACATGGGATACGGTCCTTGATAAATCAACCCCCCCTTTTTATAAATGGTTTAATGGCGGACAAACCAACACTTGTTATAATGCACTCGACATACATATAAAAGAAGGAAGGGGAGAACAGTATGCACTTATTTATGACAGCCCGGTAACCGGTGTAATAAAAAAATTAACCTACAAATCACTTTTCCTGGAGGTTTCAAAATTAGCTGGTGTTCTTTCAGGGCTGGGAGTAAATAAAGGCGATACCGTAGTTATTTACATGCCCATGATACCGGAAGCTGTAATTTCAATGCTCGCCTGTGCAAGGATTGGAGCTGTACATTCAGTAGTATTTGGGGGTTTTGCTTCTCCAGAGTTAGCAACCAGGATTGAAGATGCAAAACCCAAAGTCATTCTTTCCGCATCCTGCGGGATAGAAATAGACCGAATAGTAGAATATAAATCACTTCTCGACAAGGCAATAGAATTATCATCACACAAACCCGATAATACATTAATTTTTCAGCGGCCGGAGTTCAAAGTAAAACTCAATCCAAAAATCGACCTAGAATGGCAGGAATTAATGAAAGAAGCAAATCTTTTTGAATGCGTCCCTGTCGAAGCAAATGACCCGCTTTATATTCTCTATACCTCAGGCACAACGGGTGTCCCGAAAGGTGTATTAAGAGATAACGGGGGACACCTGGTTGCACTTAAATGGGGCATGAAAAATATATTTAATATTAACAAAGGCGAAACTTTCTGGGCAGCGTCGGATGTCGGCTGGGTTGTTGGACATTCTTATATTGTATATGGGCCGCTTTTCCAGGGATGTACAACAGTTCTATATGAAGGTAAGCCCGTCAGGACTCCCGATCCGGGATCGTTCTGGCGTGTGATATCCGAACACGGCGTAAATGTAATGTTTACAGCTCCAACTGCGTTAAGGGCAATAAAACGCGATGACCCGGAGGGGGAATATATTAAAAATTACAACCTCGACAATTTCAGGTCGCTTTTTATGGCGGGTGAAAGACTGGACCCTGATACGCTGCACTGGGCAAAGGACCATTTAAATGTTTCAGTGGTAGACAACTGGTGGCTAACTGAAACTGGCTGGCCAATTGGGTCCAACTGTCTCGGCATTGAAGAGTTTCCGGTAAAACCCGGGTCCTGCACAAAATCAGTACCAGGTTTTGATGTTCATATTCTTGATGACGAAGGAAATGAAGTTGAAGCAGGAGTAACTGGTAATATCACTATTAAATTACCGCTTCCACCAGGTTCAATGCCAACCCTTTGGAATAATGATGAAGGATATATAAAAACATATCTTGAGGAGTTTCCCGGTTTTTTTGAATGTGGCGATGCAGGTTATAAAGATGAGGATGATTATATATGGGTAATGAGCCGTACGGATGACATTATAAATGTAGCGGGCCACAGGTTGTCCACAGGCGAGATGGAAGAAGTACTGGCAAATCATCCCGATGTTGCTGAGTGTGCGGTAATTTCAGTATCCGATGAACTTAAAGGTGAAGTCCCGATAGGTGTGATTGTCCTGAATGCAGGTGTGAAGAAATCTCATAATAAAATTATTGATCAGTTAGTAACTATGATCAGGAACCACATTGGCCCGGTAGCCTCATTTAAAATAGCCACTGTAGTAAAAAGACTACCTAAAACACGTTCAGGAAAAATCCTGAGGGGTACCATGAAAAAAATAGCAAACGGGTTGGAGTATAAAGTACCTGCGACAATTGATGATCCGGCAATATTAGATGAAATTAAAAATGATTTTCTTTTAATCGGTTATCCTAAAGTATAGGATTTATTATGATTAATAAGGCTTTATATCCAGCAATTTTAGTTTATGTATTTATTTCTCTGTTTATGTTCTTTGTAGTTTATGAATATGAAATTATAAGTTTTTTATATCCCGAATACGCTGTCAGATTGCATGTTCCCTTTGCGAGTGGATTTTCATTTACTGAAAAAATTGGTTTGAATTTAATTATGATATTAATACCTACAGTACCTGCGATTATTACTTTCATGTTTGAGTACTCAAGACTAAAGAATTCTAATAATTAATTGTGAGGTGGCAAAAATGAGTAAAGAAAAAATATCCGAGTTATTAATTAATCTGAAACAGGAACTTGAGGACACAGATCTTAAAAACATTGAGGTAAAAAACAAATTAGAGTCTCTTATTGAGGACCTTAATTCACAGCTAGTGAATAATGAGAATCCTGACATGGATGATTTTGGTGAAAAGATTTCTCATATTATAGAGCAGTTTGAAATTGAGCACCCCAATGTAACAGAGTTATTAAGCAAACTGTCGTCCAGCCTAAGTAATATGGGTATTTAATTTTTTTAAATAACCATATTTTCGAATTTAATTAAAACAGTCCATTAATCAATACTTAGTAGAATTATCCCTACATAAATAAATACTTTCTCTTTTTTTATTCATTTTGAAAGTCTTTTCCCGGATAAATTGTTCTATAAATGATATTTTTCCATGGTTCGAATACAGAAACTCATTCATTCAGTTCATTTATCCAGGAGCCTTTGTTCGAGAAAGCGTTCACAAATCTTGTAAAATTTCAACATGGATTCGATTTCGATCCACTCATCTTCTGCATGTATATTGCCTACTGTTGGCCTTGAGATGACTATTGGTATGCCATGTTTTTTTATAAACCTGGCATCACTTGCACCGTCTTCACGAATAAAAGCAGCTTCATTTCCTGTCACTTCCTTGATTGCAGATTTGAATAAATAATCTGGTTCCAGCTCCAGCGGCTCAGCAGAAAGCATAACCTCTACTTTAATTTTCTCCCCGAGGATTGTTGCAGTTTCGGCAAGAATTTCATCAACTTTGTAAGGAGAAGGAAACCTGATATCAAGACTTGCTTCAGCAAGAGCAGGGATTCGGTTAACTGACAGGTTCGGACTACTGATCGCCGTTACCGCGCATGTAGGATACCATCTGGTATCGTCTTTCTTGAGTGAATTAAAATATTCTTTTAAAAGTAATATCCTTTCTGCAAGCAACTCGATGGAGTTATCACCAAGCCAGGGGCGTGCAGCATGACTCGAATGGCCTTCACATGAAATATGTAAATGAATAACCCCTTTCTCAGCTATTGTTATTTCATTCAAACTGCCGCCATCAGGATTAATGACCAGGCCGCATTTTAAACCAACTTCATCAAAAAGGTAACCTATCCCGGATTTCCCTCCCCTCTCTTCGTCAGATGTAATCGCAATACCCAAAGAGACGCCAGGATGTTTGTTGTGAAAATTCTTGAATAGTTCAAGCATGATTGCCATTTCACCTTTCATATCCCCACTTCCTGCGCCAAATATTTTCCCGTTTTCAATTACCGGGTTGTAGGCTTTTACGTCGCTGTGGTTAATTACATCCAGGTGTGAGATCAGAAGTACATCGGGTTTATTTACATTCTCGGGCATTGCAACCAGAGAAGGTATACCATTATCTCTGTATTCCTGGATTTTTATATTATCTGCCTTGTTTATGTAACCTTTAACAAACTCAAAACACCTTTCCACGTCATCTGGCCTTAAATAAGTACCGGGGATTAAAACAAGGTCTCTGGTTAATGTTACTAAGCGGTCCTTAATTTTATTAGTCTCTGTCATATTTCAGTTCGATCGGTAACACTTCTTTTAGATATTTAAGTGTGTCTAAACATAAAGTTAAATTTTTTCCTAAAAATAAAAACTGCCCCTTAATTACCCGTCTTTGCTTGTCCAGGTTAAAATTTATAGGCAATATCCCTTCATTTTTCTCGGGATAAAAAAGTACCCCTGCGTTACTCATAATTTCCAGGAGTTTTTCGCCTTCAATAGGGGTCTCGGTTTTTAAGTTTCTCATTAACCATACCCCTTCAGGCATAAAATGCCTTGCAATTACAGATGGGTAAGTTGCACCGGTAACCCGGGCATTTATTTCACATACATAAACATCCATTGAATCATTCCTGGTTACAACCAGAAAATCCACGCTGGCAGTGCCTTTATATTTCTGATCATAAAGCCATGAGCCTGCCTTGGCTCCCTGCCGTAACAGCTCCTCTTTAAGCTCCGGGTAGTATTCAAAATATGGGGGTGGTGAAATATTTCCTTTGTGAACACTGTCTTTAGTTAATATCTGCTCGGTTATATCATATAAATAGATCGATTTATCATTTACAAAAATCTGAACACTGGGTGAATATATTTCCTTTATTCCATTTATTCCCGGCTCCATCCATCCCTGCACCAGGCATGGCCCTTCAGAAAACATATATTCCGGTACTTTTGAATTAAAATCAGCAGCATCAAATTTAAACATGCCTATTCCTGACGCACCTATTGGTGACTTAACAACAGCGTTCTTATATCCTTTGCTGTGAAGTATTTTTAAACATTTTTTCAGATCATCATTAGATGAAGCTATTTCTGTATCATTTACGGGAAGGCCCAACTCCCTAAGATGGTAATAGAGCTCAAGCTTGTTGTTGCATTTACAGCAGGTTGTTGCGTCAATTAGTGTTTTTTTGCCAAGCTTTGCCGCCCACTTTATTATGGTTTCATCAGTTACAAATCCATCTACAATATCAGCGTTATGGTTAGATAATTTTTCGGTGAAATTTGTAATTTCATCATTTGGTTTTGTATTTGTATTTACCGATTCAAAAATAGATGGAGTAAAAATTTCAACTTTCGGCAGGTCTAATCCTAAATCACTGCTAAGATAATTTTGGATAGACTGCGATGGCATTTCTTCCAATATAAGCAGGTTGTTTTTATTTTTAAATAAAATGTTAATTATGGGAAGCAGTCTACCCCCGTAAGTGTTTACACCTGAAACCTCATTTTTTAACTGCTCCAGCTTTGATTTATTGCCGAAGAACAGAGACTCGAGATTTGCAAAGAAAATAACTGAATGATTCCAAAAATCGGGAAGTTTCCCTGGCTGGATATTTATATCTAAGGACAATTAATTCTCCTGAATTTATGGTAAAAATATTAATAAATAATTTTAAATTTCTAGTATTTTTCATATTATATTAGTGCAATATAATATTTAAAAAACCAGGAGTAAATCAATGAATACAAAAGTTGCTGATATAATGATTAAGAATGTAATAGGCTGCCAACCTCACCATTCTGTAGAGCATGTTAAAAAAATTATGAAAACAAACAAGATACATGCAATACCTGTCATAGACAATGAAAATAGCCTGAAAGGAATAGTTTCCACGATTGATTTAACAAACAGTATAAAAGACAATACTCCTGTTAGTAATATAATGACTGAAAATGTTTACACTATACCAATGTATAACGATGTTCATCATGCCGCCAGGCTTATGAGAAACCATAAAGTGCATCATGTTGTTGTCACACATGAGAAAAAAGTGGTCGGAATTCTTAGTTCATTCGATTTATTAAAACTTGTCGAAGACCATAGATTTGTTATGAAACAGGCACCTTCCGAATCGAACAAAAAAAATTCTAAAAGAGAATAATAACAATAAAGTCCCAAATTTTTTATAAATTGATATTACCGCTTAAAATATGGAAATATTAGAAACCCTTTATCTAAATAATCCACTATCATTAATAGATCTGCTGCTGGTATTTTTGATAACATCGATAGCGGTACCAATAATTTATATAAAGACCAGTAGAAAAATAAAACTGGTGTTAATACTCTACATTTTATCTTTACCATGTTGGGTGAAGAACAATTATAAATTACTTTAACAATTGAAGGGAGCATAATTATGACTGATTCAATTAACTCAAATATTTCCCTTTTACAGAAAATCGATATCCGGAACCTGGATTCATGTGCTGATATCTTTGCAGATAATTTTGTCTTTCATTATTACAATCCAAAACTGACCGAACTGGAAGGGGACTATCGCGGTCTTGAAGAGCTTAAAAGTTTTTTTGAGAAGCTTGCGGAGATAAGCAATGACAGTTTCAATGTCTCAGTAATTGATACAAGGCCTGTTGGAGATGAACTTGTCGTAATTCAAGCCCGTAACCGCATATCTATAGAAGGCAAAACCATGGAATTTGATGTCGTTGTAGTATGGCGGTTTGTTGAAGGTAAAATTTCTGAAGCATGGGACATACCATCTGTTTTTCACACCCGGTTAATTTAACACAACCAAAACTAACAAGATTAAATTAGTCACTGGTTGATGTTGGCCTGTATTAAACTCACTTGTTTAACTCCACCAAGAATAGCAATGTATGCCGACGATTGTACTTTCGACTATTCTAAACTAATCGGGATATTAAGAATAATGCATTCATAATAAAGCAGCTGGAACCAGCACTTCCTAAATATATATGGTCTAATTTCGTGGTTAAATCTAAAATATAATTTGTTCGGGGAAATACTTAAAAACCAACTCTTTGTAATCATTGAGATTTTTTTTTGGAAGGTTATAAATCGATTTCGAACTTGTATCGTACTTCTGAAAGGGTATAAGATACTTTTGGGTTAATTCTTTATCTTTATTGTTCATATAAATTCGATTTGGTTTAAACTTTATACTATGATAACGAATAATCCATGCAACTTCATATGAAACGTGGTCTTTAAATCTATCGTAAACAAATTCATCGTGGTTCCACTGAAAAATACAGTTATCAAGCCCAATTCCTCTATCATCAGGTTTTTTAACTAAAGTATTTATACAAACTACATTTTCAGGTTTTTCATTGGTTAAAAGCAAAAGCTTACCCAGATCATGTATTAATCCTGCAATTAACATATCCTCATCTTTTACATTATCCTGCTCCATTGCTTCTACCACCTGCATAGTATGAACAAGCTGGCTTACACAGCAAAGAACCGAATCAGTGGGATCAATACAATTCGCGAGTTCTTTTAAAAGATCAAAAACGTACATCTTGCCAAAAACAGGTTCGGAATACTTTTCCTTGAGAAACTTAATATCCTCTATTGTTTGATTAAAATGGGCGGAATAAATTGATCTTGAGTTTTTTTGAAATTCATATTTAAAAATGTTTTTACTGTTATTTCTTAATTTGAATATTTTATAACCGAAATTTCCCAGGAATTTGTTTGTTGTTCTAATCAGAGTTTTCATGATGTTTTTTAATTATGAAAAATATAATCAGAATACTATCACAACCACATTTTACTTTAAAGTATTATTGCAATACCGGGCATAAGGCTCCCGTTATTCTCCCCGGTATTTAATAAAGTATTTTGATATTCTAAGTTATCTTAATAGCGCTGTTTATTCCAACGACCAGCATCTGTACGCCAATTACTGCAAGGATCAATCCCATAAGACGGGTAATCACCTTAATAGCATTCTGGCCCAGGAAGTTTGTAATTCTTCCGCCCATTAAAAATGAGATCAGAGTAAGGGCGCAGATTACCGCAAGTGCCCCTAAAACTCTTATGACTTCGGGCATAGTTGAATCAGCGGCAAAATTCATGGCTGTCGCAATTGTGCCCGGTCCGGCAAGTACGGGAAGAGCAAGAGGAGTGATTGCTATATCAAGCGCGGAATCCTGGCTTTTTGCTTTATCATCTTCAGATGGATGATGTACAGAGGACTGCTCTCCCTGGAGCATATGGTATCCGACAAGGGCAATTAATGCGCCGCCCGCAATACGAAATGCCGGGAGCGTGATACCAAAAAGATCAAAAATAGTCCTCCCTGCAATTGCAAATACAGTGATGATTACAAAGGTAAGAGCTATGGACCTGATTGCTATCTTTTTCTTCATCCCCGAGTCAACATCATTTGTTAGTGCAACAAAAAGAGGTGTATTTGCTATTGGGTTCATAATAGCAAAAAATGCCATTAATATTGTAGAGAAGTGAACAAGTGAGTTATCCATTTAAAAATTCTACCTAAAATTAAATTTTATCCGTCAAGAAATGTTTTTGCCATCCTGCGCTGAAGAGGGGTAATGATATTTATTGTTGAAGCTATTATTGTTATTATCGTTTTTGTAAGGAGTGAATTTGAAGACATAGTTTTCCTGAGTCTTTCACTAAGGGCAATTGTTGCAGCACCAGCTTCATGCCTTGACCGACTGTAGCCTGCAAGATCGTTTTCATAAACTCTTCTGGCCCATTCTGAGGCATCCGCAATCCCGAGGTTCATTCCGCGCCCGCCTGCAGGGGAATGACAATGTGCCGCATCACCCGCAAGAAACACCCTTCCCTTCTGATATTCATTTACCTGCCTGATTGAAATCGTAAACTGCCCTTCCCTGTGCTTATTTGTGACTTCGAGTTTTAGCGGAAGAGCAGCAAGTGCATCTTTCGTATTCGATACCACTCTGTACCTGTTTTTATCCAGTGCAACTACAAATGCCATATCACCATCCGGAAGTATGCATATTGTACCGGCCTCGGGATAGGGCCAGTTTGCCGCTTCTACATCAGCAATTGACCAGGTCTCAGGGAGGTCATAGCCCGGGTATTCAATTCCAAGATGCGTCCTTACGGCACTATGAATCCCGTCGGCACCAAGTATATAATCATATTCTTCATCGGGCCCGTTATTAATATTTACAAGGACTTTCCCGTTTTCCTGGCGGATACCGGTAAGTTCACTGCCAAATTCGACTGAACCGCCGTATTTTTTTAGTGCTTCAATAAGTGCATGTTCAGTCCTGTCCTGAGCAAGTGCAATTGCAAAGTCCCAGTCAGGGTGGCCGCCTTTCAGGGGTAGCCTTACAAGAAGCTTGTCACCTTTAAAAATCTGGGCAAACTTCATCTTTATTCCTTCTTCCACAAGATGGTCTGTGACCCCGGAAGGTGTAAGAATATTTAAGCTTGCCGGCATGATACCCACAGCACGTGATAAAACCGAGGGTGCTTCTTTCCGATCAATAATCCTAGGAATTATCCCCCGTCTTGAAAGCTCAACAGAAGCAGTTAATCCTGTCGGCCCCGCACCTGCAATAAGAATATTTGGTCCTTTTTCCATAGGTTTTAATATTATAAATACAATTTTAGAAAAAGGATTAAAAGTTAATACAAAAAAGCCCAGCCACCACTGGCTGGGCTTTATAACAATTAGTACATAGGTACTAAGGACGACCTATGAATTGTTAATAGCATTTAGATCAACACCAAATACAACGTATTTTTCAGCGTTATTATCAGATGTGATTGAACTGTTGCTGCCATTCAGCTTCTGAACATTAAACGTGTCGCCAAAGTCTTTTGATACGTATCCTCCGGCTGCGGTGTCAGAAACCTCAGCTCTTTCTATCGGAAGGTGCACTCCAAGTGCGTTAACTCCCGCGTAAGAACTAAGTGGTAAAGCAAATGCTAGTGCTAAAACTGATGTTAGAAGTAATTTATTCATTATCTTCTACCTCCTGTTAAATTGTTTTCGTATATATAGTTGCAACTGCAACTATAAAGGAT
>CAJHZB010000004.1_pt1 | contig 33238 bp, 41 predicted proteins | sample 9198931 | NCBI WGS metagenome assembly CAJHZB01 (sample SAMEA7708346, study PRJEB35096) | sediment metagenome | biome: marine neritic benthic zone biome [ENVO:01000025]; feature: sediment [ENVO:00002007]; material: shallow marine sediment [ENVO:03000034] sea grass bed [ENVO_01000059] ... | reverse complement strand
TTAAATTTCACCAATACACTACAATTAAGGACTAACCAGGCAGGTACAGCTCATGGATTACTTATCTGGTTTGACAGTCAATTAATCAGTGGTGTTAAATTACTTAATAATCCCGATGTTAAGGGGTCAAAAATTTACGGAAGGGCATTTTTCCCATTTCTGAAACCTGTTAAAACTATTGCAGGTGATAAGTTTATTATCAATTTATCCGCAAACCTTGTAAGCGGGGATTATGTATGGAAATGGAATACCAGGTATTTTAAAAAATATTCAAAGAACCCATCTGAAACATTTAACCAGTCTACATTTTATTCTAATCCAATATCGCCGGAAACATTATTTAAAAGGTCTGGAAACTACAACACAAAACTAAACAATACCGGGTCACTCGATCTTGCCATACTAAAAATGATTTCAGAAAACAAAAATGTTAAATTTATTGCAAAACGTATTTTAAGCAAATATCCGGACATTTTTAAAACACTGGATGAAGCTATTTCTTATGTTGGAGATAAATCTGTAAAATACAGTGAATAAGTTATAATTTTCAACTAAAATGAAATTTTCACATTCAAATTTTTCAGGAGACTTAAATGAAATTTTTCCTTGACTCTGCAAACTTAGATGAAATAAAAGAAATTGCCTCAACAGGGCTGCTTGACGGTATTACAACAAACCCGTCCCTTGTTTCCCAGCAGGGTGAACAAAAGGGATTTCATGAACTTGTTACTGAAATCTGTGAAATTGTGCAGGGCCCGGTAAGTGCGGAAGTCCTGAGTACCGAATACAAAAAGATGGTAAAAGAGGCAGAGAAACTCGCCAAACTGCACGAACACATAGTTGTAAAAATGCCGCTTACCGAGGACGGAATAAAAGCTACCAAGTACGTATCCGACAAGGGGATTAAGGTAAACGTTACACTTGTCTTCTCTTCATCGCAGGCACTTCTAGCCGCAAAAGCAGGTGCCGCTTATGTAAGCCCTTTTGTAGGAAGGCTAGACGATGTTTCAACCTCGGGGATGCAGCTTATTGAAGAAATAGTACAGATTTACGACAACTACGATTTCAGGACCGAGGTACTCGTTGCAAGTATCCGCCACCCCATGCATATTGCCGAATCAGCACTGCTTGGAGCAGATGTTGCAACCATGCCGTATAAAATCTTTAAGCAGCTGTACAAGCATCCATTGTCTGATATAGGACTGGAAAGGTTTCTTGCAGACTGGGGCAAGAAGTAGTATTATTTCACACCGCAAATCAGAAATTCTTTATTTCCGTCTGCACCCTCAATCGGTGAAGGAATTACCCCTTTAATTTTAAGACCCACGCCCTCAAAGTATGAACGTATCATTTTGACTACTTCCATATGCTTGGCCTCATCCTTAATTATTCCGCCCTTACCTACCTCACCCTTACCGGCTTCAAACTGGGGTTTGATTAGCGCTACAAGTGTGCCGCCGCTGTTTAATACATTAATTGCAGGGCCGACAATAAGCTTTAATGAAATAAAGGACACATCTATTACAACAAGATCCACCATTTCCCCTATATCTTTCTGTTCGAGGTATCTGCAGTTAATTTTTTCCTTAACTACGACCTTTTCACTGTTTCTTAATTTCCAGTCAAACTGGCCATGACCCACATCAAAAGCATAAACTTTCTTTGCCCCATTTTGCAGGAGGCAGTCTGTAAACCCACCTGTGGATGCACCAATATCAAGTGCGGTAATACCGTTTACTTCAATGTTAAACTGTTCAAGGGCCTTCTCGAGTTTAAGCCCGCCCCTGCTTACATACTTTCCCCTGGAGTTTTTAATTAATATTTCAGAATCATCTTTAATAAGTGTCCCGGGTTTATCTATCCTCTGGTTATTTACAAACACAGAGCCGGCCATGATTATAGACCGGGCCTTTGACCTGCTCTCGGCAAGCCCCCTTTCATGGATCAGTTTATCAATCCTTATTTTCTTAACTTTCTCTTTTTCCAAGGTAACCGGCCAGGCTTTTTAGTATTGTAGTGTCAATCTTGATCCCATCCAGGTATTTAATAGACTTTCCGGTTAATTCATCAATAAGGGCAACTGATTTTTCCATGCCAAGTACAGTAAGATATGTAGACTTATTGTTTTTCCTGTCAGACCCACCGGATTTTCCTGTCTTGCCCGCCCCTTCATCATCAATAAGGTCGTCTTTCACCTGGAATGCAAGCCCGATAGAATCAGAGAATTTTTTCAGGTTTTTTAACTCCCCGTCTGTCGCACCCGCCACTAACGCACCTGAAACTGTCGCAGCACTAATCAGGGCCCCGGTCTTTAGTGAATGAAGTTTTTTTAATTCTCTAGTTGTAATACTTTTTTTTGTATCAAACGCAAGGTCTGTTGCCTGCCCTTCCACCATCCCCTTTGACCCGGCAGCCGCTGACAATAATTCGACAATTCTACAGATAATTTCCGGCGGGAGATTTTTTTTGCTACACTCTTTAACAATGAGGTTGAAGGAATCTGTAAGAAGTGCGTCTCCTGCCAGTATGGCAGTAGATTCGCCGTATACTTTATGATTTGTCGGCACCCCCCTTCGCAGGCTGTCATTGTCCATGGAAGGCAGATCATCATGAATTAGTGAATAGGTATGTATCATCTCAATTGCGCAGGCTACGGGCAATGCTTGGGACAAGTTGCCCCCGAAAGTCTCGCAGGAAGCAAGGCACAGGACAGGCCTTAGTCTTTTACCTTTTGCAAGCAGGCTGTAACGTATTGATTCAATTAACAATGACTGCTGGTCAGTTCCGGTCTTAAAGATTTTTTCTAATCTTTTGTCGACTAATGCCCTTTTTTCATTGATATATTTATCAATCTTAAAAGTCATCTAATCAGCTTCCGGTTCAAAATCACTTAGTTCAGTTTTACCACCGCTCTTCTCGGTCAATATCTGGACCTTTTTACTGTATTTATCAAGTGATTTAAAACATTCTCCGAGCAGTTTTGTACCTGTTTCAAACTGTTTCAGGGACTCATCGAGAGAAATATTGCCGGATTCCAGTTTTTCAACAATCTCTTTTAATTTTCCTAACTTATCTTCGAATTTTTCCATAACATCCATATTGTATACCGGTAAGTGTATTAAACAATATACCGAGCTTAAATATCGATAATCTCTTTTTCGTTGTCCCCTACGAATTCCAGGTTTGTTGATGTTGGGTCAAGATCAGCAAATATGATTTCGCCGCCTTTCATAAGTTTCATGCCTTTTTTAAAGATTACTGCACCGTTTCTTAGGTCTTTTTTATAAATTAAAGGCACAATATGGTCTCTTTGTATTAAATTGTTGAGTTCATTGACTTCGGAGGAATTAACTATTTTAATCGAAATTACCTCATAATTCTTATGTGATATTTTGGAATTAATTTCAAATATATTGAGTGGTTTACCAAGTGCGATATCAAGGTTAAGTTTTGTAATGGCATCAAAGTCGATACCTTCTTTTGCCTGGTTTACAGCCGGCAGGACGTTTTTAAGGCCAAAGTCAATCATGGCAAGCCTGCAAACAAATAGATTCACCTTGTCACTTGTGGTTACGGCCAGGATACTTTCGGCATTATCAATACCGGTATTCTCAAGCTGGTTAATATCGAGACTGTTCCCCTCGACGGCATTTAAGCCTTCCTGCCATGCCATCTGAATTAAACGGTCATTTGTATCTATGAGGCAAACTTCTATTTTCTCCCTTAACAGCAGTTTTCCAATAAGCCTCCCTAATTCATTTGCTCCAACTATAACTACGCGTTTTGTATCAATTGTTACTTTTAAAAATTTAGACACCGAATTAGCAGTCAGCCCCTGGAATATTACCGTGATGGCAATGGTTAGAAATACAAGCCCCTGGACTGATTCACCCCCGGGTATACCTCTTTTCTTGAGTTCAATACCGATTAACGAAGCAATTGAAGCTGCAACAATACCCCTTGGAGAAATATAAGAAATAAAGGCCTTTTCACGGAAGCTGAGTTCGGAATTAATTGAAGAGACAAATACAGTAAGCGGCCTTACAATAAAGATAAGCGCAAGCACTATCAGCACACCTTTGAAACCAAGTGCATACACATAATCAAGTTCAAGGCTTGCAGCGAGCAGGACGAATAAAAGGGAGATAAAAAGAATGGATATTTTACCCTTAAATTTCTTAAGGTTTTGTTCATTCGGTATGTGTAAATTACCTACAACCACACCCGATGCCACTGCTGCCATTAATCCTGATTCCGGAAGTAGAGACTCCGCAAGTGCGTAAATCCCGAGTGCAAAAGCAAGTACAAAAAAGTCCTGGTTTTCATCAAGCTGTATTTCAAACTTGTTGATTAAAAAACTTATCAGGTACCCACCAATCAGGCCTATTACCAGCCCTACTCCAAACCTTAGAAAAACCAGGTTTACTGCAGTAAACAAAGACTGGTCAATACGGAGAACAACCTCAAATACAAAAATTGCAATGATAGCGCCGATAGGGTCGATAAATACACCTTCAAATTCCAATATATTTTTTAAATTAGATCTTACATTAATTCTTCTTAAAAGTGGCTGTATAACGGTAGGCCCGGTAACAATTACAAGTGAGCCAAACAGAAAGGCCTGGGACCATGTAAAATCACTGATTAACCAGGCAAAAAATGCACCGCCAACCATTGTGATAAGCGCTCCAACCGTAATAAGGGGTAAGATAAAGGTCCTGTGCTTCTTAATTTCATCTTTTTCAAGGTTGAGACCCGCTTCAAAAAGTATAAAAGCAACAAACAGTTTGATTAATACCTCAAATCCGGTCCCAAAACTACCGGGATCAACAAAACCTAGCAGCTCCGGCCCCAGGATAACCCCAAACACAAGTAAAAACACAATACTTGGTATTCCTAGGTAGACCGCTATAATCTGGGCCAGAACCCCGGCCAACAGGGCAATTACTATTACTGTTAACAAATACTAATACTCCTGAGTTAAATAGATTAGAGTAATGATTATAATCTGTTCCCGTAAATTGAAAAGATTAATTGATTAAGTACTAAATTCTGTTGTAAAATTAGTTATAGGGATTGGTTGGAGAAAGAGGCCCAAAATGAGTATTCAGCATACAGCACGCGAACTAAATGTTCATGAATTAGATAAGGAAATTTTACAGAAACTTACCAGGTATGGTATTTCACCAAAGAAATTTGTAAAATTTAAAAACCAGTTTACAACCAAGACAGCCGACAACTACATTATCAAAATGATACTTGATTCAGATGCCCGCAAACACGGGAGCAAAGGGCACCTGGAAGATGCAATAGATGTTTATAACAGGCTCGCTGCTTTCATTGCCTCGGAAGACAGGGACAACCCCGTTGAGACACTTAAAAACATGCACAGGCTGTCCCTGCGCCAGTATTCAAGGCTCGGGTACAACAAGGTCAGGATTAAAAACTGCGGTGATGGCGGCTGTAAGGAATGCAAGGCCATTTCAGATAAAATTATTGACATCTCCGAAGCGCTTAAAAAAATGCCTCTTCCGAACTCTTTATGTTCATTTGACCTCTACCGGAATAACCATTCTTTTTGCAGGTGCAGTTATGAACCAGTGGCAGATTCCATAAAGATTAACGATAAAAAAGAAAAAAAAGACTACAGTCCTTTCAAAAAGTACTTAATACCGGCAGCAATACTGATAATTCTTATATCAGCTGTCTTTTACTTTATAAACCTTTAATTCTGAAGTATTTTCTGCTGGATATTGTCTTTGAAGTTCCTGTCGCAAAGATAGTCAATTATGTTGTCACCTGCTGAGTGGTCGGCAACTCCTTTTGGCCAGAAGTTGTAGTTCTCATCGGTATAAAAAACATTCCCCTCAAGGTTATAGGCCTTTACACCAAAAAACCCTATTTTCTTATATGCACAGTTTGCCTTCGCGTTGGTTTCATATGCGGTAGCCAGCGTACCCTTCTGCGTTGTAATTGGTTTGTTGAATATCTGCTTGATTGGAGCTTCAACAAACTCCTTTGTATATGTAATTTTATCAGGGTCTATATATATTTTATTTCCGTTAAACAGTTCACTTATCAGAAGCCAGTCGTCTGAATAAGCAGGTACTGCAAAAAGCATGATAAAAAGGTTTATAATTAGTATTTTTTTCATAATGACCAATAATATATAATCAATAAATAAATTAACCAGCACTTTGTAGTAATATTTTATTTATTGTTTTATATTTATTAGTACAGGTAATTTAATTTGAAAAAGTTTTTAATAATATTATTACTGTTTTCCATTTCATCCTGTGACAGCAGTGGATGGAAAAATATTGCCTCCGGCACCGACCAGGAAGGTGGCAGTTTTATCATAGAGCTCGACCGTTCTGATATTACTGATTACGGAAGTAAAAAAACCGCGTGGGCGAGAAAAGTATTTACCAACCCCAAGAAGCTTAAAAGCGGTGATACCTACCTTGAGACGTATATATTTTTTGCAGTAGACTGCAGTCTATCTAAATATTCAATTATAGAAATCGGCATGTCCAACCCCGGGAGTAATGATTTTGTACATACGGTAAAGTTTGCCGAAGATGTAAAAGACCTTACGTGGATTGATGTACCAGAAGAAAAACCCAGTGAAGCTATATATGAAGAACTCTGCGTCTGGTACAAATCTTTTATTTAATTATTCCCCGATCACTTTTCCTTCTGCTTCCCTGACCCCAAGAGGCTTTTCAGGTGGGTTGGGATCATTTATTCTCTCTTCCGCACTTTCATTTGCCTCATCCGTTGTTTCTGATATCGCATCAGGTGGTTTTGTTATTTCCTCAAGCTTCTCAGTCGGTACCGTGTCAGAACCTACGGACTCTGAAATCTGCCCGGGGGAAACACTGTCTGAATCAAGGGATTCGGACCCTGCATAAATAATTCCGGCAATTAATAATAAAAACACTGATAATATAATTTTTGTAATATTCATTATTTTTCTCCTCAATATTTAGTATTATACATTTACTTGTAACGTATTTCTTTATTTTCAGGAGGATATCAATTGAGAAACAGGTATTTCATACTTTTTGTAGTAGTGGTTTTCTGTTTGTTTATGACCGGGGCTTTTATTGCAATATTTAACGAAGAAATTACGGTCGAACACCACAACATAACTTCGGCTGATCAGGACGATCACTTTATGGTGGTCAAAAAACACAACAGGATCAATGACTCCGTTGAGCTTTATACCTGCAGGAATGGTTCTATCACTAATTTTGAATCTAAATGTGATAAGAAGATCGAATATAAATAAAAAGGGGCGTAAATATTTACACCCCTTAATTTTTTAATTTTCTAGTGGTATCTGCTCTTCCAGAGCGTCGGCCCATATAAAGCTTGAATCAGTCCCGGCACTAAAGTGGCAGTTCATACATCCGCCGCTGCTGTGCTGCACCGGATTATCTTCAACATTATCTGCCGTGCAGTCAGGCCCGCCTTCATTACCTATATCCTCCCCGGTTGGCTCACAATAAGCCATATCGTAAGTTTCAATAGTGGAATTCCTTAGCCTGAGTCCTTTTGGCAGCAGGTCAAAACAGGTCTGCTCGTCGTCCCCTTCAAGGCAGAGTTTGTTTATTACCTGGTAAGGAGGTTCGGTATCAGCAGATGTCCTGCCGTTGCCGGGCCACTGGGTATTAACCAGGATATAATTTTTAAGTGGTGAATCTTCTTCGGAAAGCAGCCCTTTGAAAAGTTTATTTAATTCCAGCACAGAAACCTGATTGGGATTGTTTTCCGCAATCTGGTCCAGCCTGTTTACCTGTATTGGTACAGGGTTTGGAGGCCTAAGTCCTACAAGGTCAGATTCTTCGTTTGCAGGGTCCGGGCTTGAGTTAAGAATAATCATCTGGTTAGGACAGCACCTTAAATCCGGGTTATCAGCCTGGTCATTCGGGATTATACCCGGCCTTTCCTGCACGCATTCCTTGAGAAATTCTTCAGTCGGCTCCGGGCATTCGGTGTCAAAAAAGCTGAATGTATCCGGCACAGGTTCATCATCAGCTGTATTTCCGGGCACATTATCAATATGTTCAAACGTCGGCCATATCCACTGCGGCGCCCAGAATGTTTTTACAGCTATATGGAACCCTACCAGCCCCACCTCGGCAACTTCACATGTAGCCGGGACGGTAATATTATTTTGAGGAATTATATCGATATTGAGTGCATCTATAGTTTTTGCAGTAGGTGGAGTGTAAATCAGCGCTGTTTCTGTGTAATACCTTGAAGGGTCGTCAACATTGTTGCATGTCTCCGGGTCGGTACACATGATCTTCCATGCTGACTTCAGCTCAGTGGCACCTTCTCCTGTAAAACCGTCTGTATTATCCGGCATCTGGAAACGGGTTTTATTTTCAACACTAAATGGCCCATTAAAATCATAAGTCCCCGTATCAGCAAATCCCATTTCTTTCATACGTTCAAATTCATCACGGTTTACACGCACGTTATAGTGGACTTCATTGTTGTTCTGGTCTATCAGGTTGTTAAACTGGCTTCCATAAGCCTGGTGAGTTTCGTTAAGCACCTGGAATGTTTTAGTATCAGTAGGAAGGTTGTTGTCTATTAATGCATCTCTGCATACCTCAGGAAGAGGCTGGTCATCGTTCCAGTTCCTGTCATCAAGTGTCCAGTCCGGGTCCATTGGCTGAAACATTTCGTATGTCTGTTTATATGTGCCCCATACCCTTTGTCCGGAATCAGCTATGGATTTTGTTTTGTCCGGGACGCCCCTTTGAGTCTCACTTGCCGGCCAGAAGAGTGCAATAAAAGTCTGCCAGCTATAACAGTTAAACATCCTGTTTGCCTGTTCCTCACTAAGTGATGCAGGATCAAAAAGAACATCCTGCGGCCTGTCGGGGCTAAGCTCGGTAATACCTTCACAAAAAGCGGCCCCGGTCAAACCAGGGGTGTGCCCGTCAATTATAGGCGGCCCCTGCAGCTGTTGTTCTCTCCTGATAAGATCATGAGTAATCCAGAGCCAGTCAGTGTCCGCTACCGCACCATGACAGTCAAGACAAAAATCTGTGGCTTTACCAAAGGAAGCAACACTGCTGTTATCTACCGAATCCCAGTCAAAGCTCAAAAGCCCTCCCCTGTTTAAATACCAGAACCATTCACCGCCCAGACATGGGGCTTCAGGGTCATCAGGGAATATCCTTTCCACACAATAACCCGGGATTTTATACATCACGGTAGACCAGTTAAGGTCGCGTGGGTTTGTATTCTCAGGTTCTACTGCGTTATTAACTTTGGCTGAAATTGACCAGTCAGGAGCTACAAACTTATCGAAAGGGTTCATAAGTGCATTCTCAATTGCATTATTTAACTGCGGGTTGTTCCACACCGGCACAAAAAGTCCGTGCATTGGTGACTGAATGTTTGGTTTCTGTACTTCACCTGGAAGTATTTCACCCGTCATATTATCAATAGTGGGGTTAATTACCCTTCTGCTTATAAATCCATCACTTTCAATATGCAGCTGAATGTCATTGGCGCAGTTACCGGGTTCGTTTTCACACGCCTCTGCGCATGTAGCATATTCATCGGTTAAAGGTTCGCAGCTGTCATCATCGGGGTCTATTCTCAATACCACGGGGTCCTGCGGATTATTACTATCGCAGCTTATAAATAAAAACAGGGGTGAAAATAACAAAATTAACAAGAAAAAGGAATTTACCGATTTAACATTGAGACTCATCCAAAGCCCTCCTAAAGAGAATAACAATTAAATGACTATAACATAAAAAAACTGTCTGAAAAATCTTCAAATATTGATTAAATCACACTCTTTACACTCCTCAGTCTCAAGCTGGATTGTAGAGTGCAAAATATTAAATTTCTCAACAAGGACCTGTTTTATACCTTTTAATATCTCGTTTCCTTTATTAAAATCCACAATTTCCACATGGGCGGTCATTGCATCGATCCCCGAGGTAATTGTCCAAATATGGGTATCATGTACCGCTACTACTCCCTCGATTTTTGATAGCTCCCTTTCAACTTCTTCGATTTCAATATGGGTGGGTGTGCCTTCAAGAAGTACATGTATTACCTGTTTTAACAAATGCCATGTCCTCGGCAGAATAAATAATCCCATGGCAACACTTGCTATCGGGTCAGCTATTTCCCATCCCTTAAACATAATCAGCAGGCCTGCCGCAATCACCCCGATGGAACCCAGTGTATCGCTGAAGACCTCGAGGTAGGCACCTTTCATATTAAGGCTGTGGGAAGAACCCTCGGAAAGCAGCTTCATCCCTATCAGGTTTATTACCAGCCCTACTGATGCTATAACAAGCATGGGTCCGCTTAACACTTCCGGCGGGTGGTTTAACCTCTGCCAGGCTTCATAGAGAATAAAAAACGATATTAAAAGCAGGACCAGAGAATTTATAAATGCAGCCAGGATTTCAGTCCGGTAGTAGCCGTAAGTCTTATCAGGCGTTGCGGGCTTTTCTGCAAACCATATGGCTATAAGCGCAAGTCCCAGTGCGCCTGTATCGGTAAACATATGTGCAGCGTCTGCAATAAGTGCAAGGCTGTTTGTAAGGTAACCCCCGACTGTTTCTACAATCGTGAAGCAAAAAGTAAGTATAAAAACTATTTTAAGGTTTTTTTTATTCTTTCCTGCAAATGAATGATGATGGTGATCCGGCATAACTATTTCTTTACTGTCTTTTCAGGGCAAACATTTTTATACAGGTCATATGTAAGTGTTCTCGGCGGGACGCCGCCCCACATAGTGTTCCATTCAGGCTTGAATGGATTGTAAACTTCGCTTTCTTCCATCACATTCATATTAAGGTCCATCAGAGTCCACTTCACTTTTGTCCAGGTCTTATTCTCACAGTTAAATACAATCAGTTCTTCAGATATATTGTAGTTTTTCTTGTCATTTATTCTCTGTTTTTTCTCGTAGATCTTCTTGACCCAGATTTTACGATAATCCTTATAACTCTTTATGCTGGATTTATCATAATAAACCAGATACCTGCCCACCACATCATCATTAAGTTCAACCCTGCTGAACTCCCAATCAGAGGAATTAGCCGTACTAATAAAAACTGATGAAAAAATAATAAATATAATTAAAAGGAATAACGTTTTTATATTACTACCCTCACCTGTATATAATATTCCTATTTTTCACAAAAAATTAAGGGCAAATAAAAAAATGCCCGGAACATAAATTAATATATTCCGGGCTCCACCATTCTTAGACATCATAATCCATAGGATTAGACTGCTTAAACTTAACTAATATGATCGCCGCCGCATTAAAAAGCCCATTGCACCCCGCCCCCCGGCCTTATACCAGGCGCGTCAAAACCAACGGCCTGCTGAAATTTCTGATCGAAGACATTTTCAATTTCCAGATAGATCTTTAGGTTTTTTTTAATATAAAATGTCACCGCGCTGTCAACCAGCAAGTAATCCCCAATCTTTACTTCACCGGTTGGTATGGAGGAATCAAAAAAACTCCCTGCATAGTTAATGTTTGTAAAAAATTCAAAAAAACTCACAGGTGTCCAGACTACGGAGAAATTAGCCAGCCATTCAGGTCTGTTCCTTAAATTCTCTGGTGAATTTACAATATTTGATTTTATATAACTCAGGTTCCCGTAAAATGCGGTATTAAATACTTCTTTTGTTTTTACCTCGAACTCAAATCCTTTTGTTACCACTTCATCAAGGTTAATCAGCCTCGGAGGCGGCCCTTCATCAAAATCTATAAGATTGCTAAACCTGTTGTAAAAAACTGTAGCGGCAATTGAGAGTGATTCGTTAAATAAAAGCTGGCCGACTTTAAAATCAAAGCTGTCACTGGTTTCTGCTCTTAGTTTTTCATTTCCTACAATAGGGTTCCCAAGTGCAAAAAAACTCGGGAGTTTAAAGCCCTCACCCCAGTTTGCACTAAAAGTCGTACGGGATTTTTTTAAATTATAAAGAATACCAATATGCGGGCTTACTTCCGTATCAAAACCATCTGTATAATCAATTCGCCCTCCGCCAAGCAGATATATTTCCTTCAGTATGTTTAATTTTAATTCAATAAGGGGCGATACCGTAAACCTGTCTTCCTTAAAGTTTGTTGGTATTTCCTCACCGGCAAATATTGTCCCGCTGTTTTTGCCCCTTTCGTACTGCGTATCAATACCAATCGAAATGCTGTTTACTGCTGAGATATTAAAAACAGTTATGAATTCGGCCTCTAACCTCGTATATTCACTATTGACAGCATTAGCAGGAATGCCAAAGGGATCGCGCAATCCGGGGGCAACTCCCGGGGAGTCAGCGTCCTCCTCAATATAGGTTAAAAATAAGTTCAGGTTATTTGCCCACCTTTCACCGGTAAAATGAATAAACTTAAGGCCGGAAAGAAACTGGTTAAAATCCCGCTCTTCTGTTTCCCTTATTACGGCAAACTCGGGCCCACCGCTATCATCGGGAAAGTTTGCACTTTCAATATGGCTGAATCTCGATATTGATTTAATTTCAAGTTTATCTTCGGTATAACCAATATTTGAAATAAAAGTTGGGCTCTTAAACCTGTTTCCGGGTGTCGGGTCACCACCATCAGTATAAGATGCACTCAGTGAATGGCTTAATGGGCCGTGTTTTCCCCTGCTTTCTGCTAAAAACCTGAAGCCGCCTTCAGTCTGGGCAAAAATTTCAAGGGTGCTTCTGCGCGGAGTTTCTCCGCTTTTTGTAATAATATTAATAACCCCTGCTATTGCATCCGAACCGTATACTGCTGACTGCGGCCCTTTTATGACCTCTATTCTCTCTACGTTATCTGTACCAAGAGTAGATAGATCAAACGAACCCCCGCGGCTGTTGTTGGGGTCGTTTAGCTTTACACCGTCAAGCAGTATTAATGTGAAATTCGGGTCTGCACCCCTTAAATATACAGAACTTATACCTCCCCTGCCTCCCGGCTGGTCTACAAATATACCGGGTACTGTCATAAGCAGTTCCGATACACTACGTGCATGTGAACTTTCAATATATTGCTGGTCGATAACAGTAATATCGGAGGGGAATTCGGATATTGAAACGGGTACTGTAGTCCCGGTCACAACGACTCTTTCCATTACATTTTCATCAGCAAGTACAAAGCCGGCAGTAAATAAATAGACCATACAAATCAATATATACTTCATTATTTACAGTCAGTTACATTTAATACTTAAAGTATCAGTTAAAAAAGTGCTTTCTCGCCAATAGGGTTTATCTCTTCATCAAGGTTAAGTACTTTGCCTTTTTTGAAATACTCATTTACCTCTTTCCAGTAAACTGTTTTATCTATATCGTTACCAAAGTAAGGTTCTAGTTTATTAAACAGTTCTACTGACAACGATGAAAGATTGTGAGAAATAATTGAATTTTCCAGGAAATCATTAATAAGCAGGTAACCTGTATTATTAAAGAAATGAATACAGTTTATTAATGCGTACCTGAATTCGGCATCGTTGACGATACTCTGGTTATCCCCGGCATCGTTTTCGTGCATTTTAAGTTTGATTTCAAGTACCGAAAGCACTTTAATACGGAAATCTGTTGAGTTAAACTCTTTTATTATATCAATTGACCTGTTGATCTTATTATTCCGGATACTGTTCTCAAAATGATTAACAAGCTGTTTGTTTTGGTTCTTTAATGTTCTATTTGTTTTTAAGAGATAAATCAGGAGTATCAAAAAGACCAGGACACCAAGTGCTACGGCAATAAAAATGAGTGTAGATGAATTTGCCGATATATAGTTATCAACCAAAACAAGCGTATCACTCAGCATTTTTGTATTCATTTACACGCACCTTAATCCCTCGAATATTGAAATAATATGAATAATATATTATAACTCTTCAGGAATTGAAGGTATAAAAAAGATGAAACCACTTGAAATTGAGACCTGGAATCAACTGAAAAAAGACGAAGAACTGCTTGCTGAAATCAGGATTCTCCTAAAAGTAAATAATTCCCAGATTACGGACAGGATTAAAAAACTCCTTTCCGAGAATGAAGAACTTTCTCAAAAACTCAGTGAAACAGAGAAATAGCTACTTTACGTAATCGCATGTATAACCCATTGCGTGATGCATAACAGTATCGGGTTCTGCTTTTACCCATGTGACATCTTCATACTTGTCACTCTGTACTACTTCACCGGCCTGATTGAGTTTCTTGCCTTCAATTACGGCAACTTTCTGGTCTTTGCAGTTAAAAATATACTTAACCTGCATCTCGTTATATTTCGTCTTGTTATCACCTGCAATCTGTTCGGAACCAAAGCTCTGTTTAATCAGGGCAGCGGTATGGTCCCCCGATTTTTCTATTGATGATTTTTCGACAAATACCTTGCTTCCGGTCTCTCCTTCGGAAACAAGTACCCATCCATCTGCAAATGCATTCGGTGCAACAACTAAGAGTGTGAGAAGTAGTAGTTTTTTCATAATGTATTAATATTAACAAAAAATAACAGTTTTTTGAATATTTAAATAAATTTCCTTTTAAAATTGAGTAAACTAATAATCCCTGAGAAAATATACTTGAGGTTAACATGAAATATATATTTACAATGGTACTTTTTATTTCCTGCATTTCTGCGGTGAATGCAGAAGAAAACCAGCTTATGCCTTACCCTGAGAACGAGAAAATCTTTATCTACCCGGCCGAGGGGCAGTCAGAGCAGCAATTGCAGGAAGACAAATTCCTTTGTTATCAGGAGGCAATGCAGAAAACCGGGTTTGACCCGGCAGCTATACCCCATGGTGAGGGTGCTCCTCCGGGTATAAATGATGTAACGCCACAGGAAACACCTGCCGGCTTCGGTGGAAGCCCGGGCACACCCGACAAAGGTTATCTCGCGGGTGAAGCAAAAAAAGAATGGAAAAAAGAGGAATTAGACAAGTACAAATCAAACAGGGCGGAATACAACAAGGCCTACAGGTCATGCCTTGAAAATAGGGGCTATACTGTTAATTAAAAGGAGACAGATTATGAGCAGTACCGGACAGCAGAAAACAACAGAAGAAACACTTGCAGAATTTAATTCAGACACTGCGGCTTTTATTGAAGAGAACAAAGACCGTATTCTTTGCATGTTTGGATATTCGGTATCATTCGAGATGCAGCCATACGTTGCAAGCTACCAGAGGTACTTTAACCACGATATAATATCCACGTTTGATGCCAAGACCATATATGCATACAATCTTGATTTACCGCATTTTCTTAATGTTTATATTATTTTAAAAAAATCGGGCGACAATACAACGGATGAAAAAACAAATGAGATATGCAGGAAACTTGTTCAAAAATTCACCGGACAAAATGAACACGTTCTGGCGGGGCTTACCGCATTTTTCTTTGATTTAAATAAAATGGAAAAAATTGATGAATATAATTTCGGGGACAAAGAAACATTAAAAGAAATCAAGGCCTTAAATGTATAGACCTGTTAATTGAAAGCTGTAAGTTAATTTAATGAAATAATATTTTCGGCCGCGGGCAGTAAGTAAATCAGATTTCGCCTGCTTCGCTTACCACTTTTAACTTTGGCCTGTTATTGATTGTCATTAAATCCTTCCTGACTTCCCTTTCGGAAATTAGCCTGTTGTACTCATCATTTATATCAAACTTTTTAAGTTTTTTTGGCAGACCAAGTTTTTCCAGCGCATGCATTACAACAATAAGTCTTTCCCACCCGTCTGAAATATAGTATTCAAAAAACTTGTTATATTTTTCCGGATGATTCTCTGTTTCAGCCTTAGCCAGCTTATCGGCCGTATGATATAAATAGTCCTGCAGTTCGTTGAGCTCGGAGCAAAGCTCCTGCCACTCTTTTTTTGATAACATTTTTTACCCTCACCTTGTAAAAGAATGTTTTGTAATATCATAAATGTAATATCAATTAATTAAAACCCCTAACTTTATTTATTTCACTCCTGTTTATAAAGGCATACAAATCTCCACACCTTTTCCATAAGCGAATTCGGGATAACGGTAACCCATCCGTCATCTTTATCGTCTTCAAATTTATTTTCAAAAACAATTTCATCTTTTATTTCGTGTTTCTTATTATCAACCTGAATATCAAAATATTTTTCTTCTTTTATTTTGTACTTTTTGTTCCTGCAGTCAGCTTTACGCTTGCTTGTAATAAATTTGTATTCCCTGTCAGTGCCCTCAAGTTTTTGTTTTTCTATCAGGAATTCCATCTGCTCAAACAGCACTATCTGTTCCTTCTTTTTAATACTCGTGTAATCAACATAGATGGAATTTACATCATCGGTCTCATTTACTTTGTACCAGACACCCTCTTTCTTTTTTTCTTCAGAGAAAAGAGTTATTGGGGCTGAAATGCCCAGGATTAAGATTAACAATATGTATTTTTTCATTTTGTGAAATGGATCTATTTTTGGATTTCCTGATCACAGACATATTCGATTACAGGTGCCCTGAAGGTCTTGGGGTTATTATCAAGTTCCCATGTCTTATCACCGTCAATAATTGCCTTCTCGCTCGAATACCTTATTTTATGCTGGACCTTGCCGCTTTTATCAAGGTAATTGGTTGATAGGGGGGCAAGTGTTTTATCAGTACAGTTAAAAGCCATATATGTAAGTGCGCTGGTATAGCTGTAGGATTTCTTGGTGTTATAGTCGCTCCTCGTCTGTATCTTTGGATATTCACTCTTATAGTATGCCCATCTGAACCCGGAATGTTCACTTATACTACCGCTGTCTATATAGTGTTTCCTGCCTTCCATATCCGTTATTAAGATCCACTCAAACGCAGAGGCTTTTTGTGTGAATAGAAAGAAACTGCAGAAAACAACACCAATTAATATTTTTATTCGCATAATATCTCCGACACCTTTTTCTGTACTTCACTGTTATTTACTTTTTCCCATCCGTTTTGGGGTTTACCGTTGTAGTAAAGATCATCGTATTTTTTAAGTGTTACAAAATCTTCGCCATTAAGAAAATATGTCTTATTTAACCTGTAAATTTTATCCTTACAGTTAAGTAAATATTTACTGACTGTGGTGTCATAACTTTCTACATCCCCGGCCTTCTGCATTTCCCCGTAAACAGACCTGATAGTGTAGGTGGAGAGGTTTCCCCGTCTGTTGTTCTTTGTATACTCAAGGTATTCAATATTTTTGCCTTTATTCCATTCACGCAAAACTACTGTTTCTTTTTCAACCGCCTGCAGGGGCAATGAACCAAAGAAAAGGACAGCCAGGCTAATGAAGAACTTGTTCATATTTTATAGTTTACATCAATAATTTACTTGTCATTAATTTCTTCAAAACCCTGGTACACAAGGTAAGTTACATATGCCGGTACTATTGCTACAACAAGGTCACGTCCATATTTGAAAAAGGCTTTCCATTTCGGGCTTTGAATGTCCTGAAGTGGCTCTTCGTAAGTCGCATAGGTCATAAATACAAGAAAAAGTACAAATACTACTATCGAGAGCAATAATCCTTTTTTATTCATATTTTATTTCCTCCGTATTTTAATTTGAATTTATATTACTCAAGACAATCCATAAAAAAAATATCCTTTACAAAAAACAGCGCAAAACTGTTTTATTTATTACACTAAAAATTGCCGTTAACAATTGAATATTTATTAAATAATGTGTTAATGTTGTTTTATGAAATATTTACTGATACTGATATTTTTTATCCTGCCGGTCATACCTTCGCAGGGGGAAGAAAAGGACTGCTATGTCGAAGAAACAAACTGCAGGGAAGAGCAGGTCAACTGCAGGGAAGTGCCGACTGACTGTAAGGAAAAATGTATACAGGAAAGATGTTTTGATTTCATAGAAGAAGGGAAGGAGTGTATGTGTATTAAAAAACAAAAAACTGACTGCAGGAAGACAGAAACAGTGTGTGATAAAGAAAGAATTTGTGATGAAAAATTAATCTGCGGGGAAACAAAAGTTTCAAACTGATATATGATTGATATTGTTGAATTAAAACCTGAGCAGTCAGACACGGTCCTTAACGAAGGCCTTGATAAATTAACCGTACTTGAAGACAGGGAAATTTATTATCATTTCAGGGACAGTATATTTTACAGGGAACTTGATCAATACATATCAGCCAGGGACAGCAGGTCTGCTGCCAAAATTAAAAATACCGACAGCATCGCGGCAGGCGATAAAGTAAAGATTAACCACGAAAACAACCTGATCAGGTCTAAATTTGTTAGAAAATTTGAATCAATTAGGCAAATCTACTTTTTATTCAACGATAAAATCCATACTTATACAATTAACAACCTTGAAAGGCCTGCAAATGTAATTACGGTCCACCAGTGGGAAAACAACGAACTAATCAACGACCTTGAAAGCCTTGCTCAGCTGCGAAGAAAGGGCCTGTTTAAAATCTTTTTCGGCAGTTATAAATAAGACCGGTTTAATTTTAATACTAACGGTTTGTATTATTTACGACCTCTAACTTGCCGATTCCAAATACATTCGCCCGGTCGGCACCAATATTATTTATCAGTTTTGAAAAGTTTACTGCAGCATATTTCCTGTCTATCTGTGAAAGTTCGATTGAAAGCGTATCAACCCAGCTGCCATGTTCGTCCGACCCGGAATCCATCCCTGTTATTACTGCATTTGACTTATATCTTCTTATTACAAGTTTGTCCTTCATAAAATCTTTCCAGCTCGTTAAGTACTTTCCCCTGGAATTAAGATTAGTTTTATATGTATAAAGGTCTACGTTGTTCCTGTTGATAACAAGTTTAACTTTTGCCTTCTGCCCGCTGATGTCCGGCACCTGGGTTGAGTAAACAATTTCAACTTCACCTATCCATGTGCCGTTAAAATCATTTATGTTCTGCGTATGTGCAGTGTGGGATAAAACCGTAAACAGGACAATCGCGAAAGAAACTATTTTTTTTATCATTAAGTCACCTCATCTTTAAAGATAAGATACCGGAACAATACAATACTGGTACAAAATGTTACAGCTTCTTTCAAACCGGGAGCTTGCTTCCGGCTGAAAGCGTAAGTTATTCTTCAGCTTCTGGTTCCGGTTCCGGCTTACAGACAAAAGCATGGACTTTTTCTATGTAATTGCCCGGCTGAACCTTACTCCATGTGGTTTTGTCACTTAACCTTTCTCCCCTGTTTTCCATTTCAGAAACTACCCGATCACCCATGAAGTAATAAATCTCATCCATAATATAAATATTCTGTTTACAGTCAAAAAGCATTAAACTGGCAATCCCGTCATAGGTAAAAGAATTCTGTGTTCCGTCAGTACCAACAGAAACTACCTGGTCTGTCTGGCCAGGGGGGAAAACCCTTTTGACCCAGATTTCACTTGTGTCACCCAGTTTAAGAAGTGAATTTTCATCAATAAATACTTCCATATCTTTTGATGAGGCCTCTGACTGTGCAGGTATAGTTTCTTTTTTTGCCTGGTTTTCACAGGCCATTAAAAATAGTAATAGTACGATAGTAAAATATTTCATAGGTAAATTTTATAATCAGAGCAGATGGAAATATCAACTTTTAATTTTTTTATTCCTCTTAATTTTGTTATTATTCATTCACGATGAAAAAAAGAAACCATATAGCTGATACCTTAATTAAAAATAAGATCAGGTACCTAAGTATACTGTGGTGTGACAACGCCAATGTAATAAGATCGAAGGCCCTTCATATACCAACACTCCTTAAAGAGGTAAATAAAAAGAAACCCGGTTTCAGGAATGAATTCCTTACCAAAATTGAAAGAAGACTTACAAAAAGCATTGCCCTTCAGGCCCTGCCGGTTGTTTATGATGCGCCTGTACCCGACGCAGGGCTTGACCCTGTAAAGGAGATCCGGCTCATACCGGACTGGTCTACACTGGTAATCCCTGAATATCTTTCCGGGCACGCGCTTGTGATAGGAAATCTTGTTGCAGACGACGGCCCATGGGAACTTTGCCCCCGCGAAATCCTCAGAAAATCTGCAGACAGGTTAAAAAAGGCTGGTTTTGAAACCAGTATCGGTATTGAGATCGAGTTCTTTCTCTTCCACTTAAATGATTATATAGCAAACATAGAGCATTTCCCCATACCGATCGACCATGACCTTTACGCCCAGAACTCTGCGTTTGAAAGGGGACGCGACGTAATTGATGATATGACAGACGAACTCTTCGCACAGGATATAGAAATTTCCAATTACAACGTTGAGTCAGGCCCGGGCCAGCACGAGATTTCTTTACACCACTCAGACCCCCTGACCAGCGCTGACAGACTTATTTATGCCCGTGAAACAATAAAAGCAGTTGCGATCAATCATGGCCTGATTGTATCTTTTGTGCCGAAGCTGTTCGAAGATGCTACGGGAAGCGGCTGCCATATTCACCTGAGCTTATTATCAAAAGGAAAAAATGTGCTCGGAAGTAAAAAAGGCCGCTGGAACCTTTCAAAAAACGGACAGCATTTCATTGCCGGGATCCTTGATCATCTTCCCGGGCTTATGTCCATGACAACACCTACGCCAAATTCTTTCAGGAGGATCAAGCCCCAGTTTTGGAGCGGTGCATACAAAGTCTGGGGGATTGATAACAAGGAGGCAGCAATCAGGGTGCTTCATAATCCTTACGGCGTAGGCCCCGAGAGGTTTGAGTTAAAAACTGCAGACCTTTCCGCAAATCCTTATATTGCACTTACCGGCATTCTCGCGTCCGGCACTGATGGTATTGCAAACAGTTCTGTTCTGCCAGACCCGGTCCAGAAAGACCCTGCAAAATGCACTAAGGCCGAAATGAAGAAACTCGGGATAGATCTCCTTCCCACATCAGTCTCGGAGACAATCAGACACCTGGACAAAGATAAAGTATTAAAAGAAGCATTTGGAGAGGAATACTACCGGGTATACAGGGCCGTTAAACTTTTTGAGGAAAAAGAACTGAAGAACTTACCGCTTGAGGAAGAAAGAAAAATACTGCTGACAAGATATTAATTTATCGAAATTTATTACTTCTGTTTAACCAGGTGTTTTGAGAGGTCATCAACTCTTTCGCAGCACACCTGCTCCATTACTTGACGGAACTGGGTCTTTAGCATCGAAATGGTATGGTTGCCGCCTTCCTCACCAAGCGCTGCAACCCCGTACATAAACGCCCTACCCAGAAACGTAAACTCTGCCCCGCTTGCAATAGTCCTTGCAATGTCCGGCCCTGACCTGATGCCGCTGTCCATCATAATTGTCATTTTACTTCCGAATTTTTGGGCAATTAATTTTAAGGGTTCTATCGTGGACTGGCCGGCATCGAGCTGCCTGCCGCCGTGATTCGAGACTATTATTCCATCCACACCGAGCCTAAGGGCCATTTCCGTATCCTCTAAGGACGCTACTCCTTTTAATACAAGTTTTCCCTTCCACATATCACGTATTGGGGCAACTTTTTCTTCACTAAGCCTGCCGGAAAAAGTATCGTTCATAAACTGGCCAAGGCCGCTGAGATTCAGTCCCCCCGGCATATACGGAACCAGGGTCTTAAAATTGGGCTGGCCAAATTTAAGAGTATTTAATGCCCATGACGGCTTCCCGAGAATCTGGACAATATTTTTAATGGACATTTTGGGAGGCATTGCCAGACCGTTTCTTATGTCCCTCGGCCTGAAACCGAATGTCGGCACGTCACAAAGTATCACCAGTACATCACACCCCAAGTCCCCTGCCCTATTTATAATTTTGTCCCTGATCTCATTTTCTGCCGGGTGGTAAAGCTGGAACCAGAATTTACCGTCTGTAATTTCAGCTATCTCTTCAATACTGCTTGTACTCACCGTGCTCAGGACAAACGGGATATTGTGTTGAGTTGCAGCCCTGGCAAGTATGTTTGCGGCATTTGGCCATATCAGCCCCTGAAGGCCTACGGGCGCAATACCGAAGGGGGCATCGTAAGTCTTTCCGAACAGCTCTTTAGTCAGATCAGACCCACTGTACTTTTCAAGGTACCTGGGTATTAGTTCAACTTTTCTGATATCGGAAGTGTTTTTTCTTAAATTCACATCTTCGTTGCAGCCGCCGTCAAGGTATTCAAATGCGAATCGCGGTATTCTGGACCTAGCCTTATTTCTAAGGTCATCGACAGTAGGATAGTTTGTGTCGTATTTTATCTTCATTTTAAATGTTTAGATTCTATCAAACTTAATAGACGAATTAAAGAGAACGTGTAGTTTTACGTTAGATATAAATATACCGGAGAAATGAAATGGAACTTTATGATGTTATGCGTACGGCATTTTCCGCCAGGGAATATACAGTGGACCCAGTCCCTGACCAGCAGTTATACAAGATACTTGATAATGCAAGGTTTGCTTCAAGCGGGGGAAACAGGCAGGGATGGAGGGTTGTTGTTGTAAGGAAAAAAGAATCAAAGCAAAAGATTGCCGAATTAGCCGTCCCCTGTGCTAAAAAATACGCAGCCCAGCGTATTGCCGGGGAAAACCCGCTAAACACTATTGAACCTTCTAAAGTGAATGAGGAGACTATTGCCAACACTCCGCCTTCACCAAAACTTGAAATGACTTATGTAGATGCTCCCGTAGTGTTTATAGTTTGTGTTGATCTTAAAGTTGTAGCATCCATGGATTTCGGCCTTGACCGTGTAGGAGTTGTAAGCGGCGCATCTATCTATCCGTTTGTATGGAATATTCTTTTATCGGCCAGGAACGAGGGGTTAGGAGCAAGAATCACAACAATACCAATCGCCGAAGAAAAAAAACTGCAGGAATATTTCAGGATACCGGACCATTTTGCTGTTTGTGCTGTAATGACCCTTGGCAAACCGGTAAAACAACTCACAAAACTTAAAAGAAAACCGGTCTCAGAATTTACAACACTTGAATATTTCGATGGTAAGAATCTTTAGCTTATAAATCATTTTTGTTAATGCAATGTATGAAATCTTAGCAATAAACTTTTTATAAATATCTGTTTTTATTGACTTTCTCAAAATAGGTAGTAGTTTATTCGTAGGAAATAGTAGGCGTAGTTCCATTCTAAATTAAGATTCATATCTAAATTTTTTCTGAACCACTCCAAAAGATCCAATTTAAAACAGGAGGTACCTATATTATGTCAGAACGCGAAACAGGTACTGTTAAGTGGTTCAATTCTACCAAAGGTTTTGGTTTTATTGAGCGCGAAAACGATGTAGATGTGTTTGTTCATTACAGTGAAATTAGTACAGAAGGATATCGTTCACTTGATGAAGGGCAGCGTGTAGAATTCACGGTTGCTACTGATGGCCCAAAAGGCCCGCATGCACAGAATGTTGTAGCACTTTAATTTAAAAATTAGATTTTGCTAAAACATAAAGCCCGGTATATCCGGGCTTTTTTTATGCCCGAATGCATTTAATATTTTATTTATTACAGCCTGATAGATTATTTTAACGAATAGCAGACTTTTCCTGACATTCCTTGCAATGGGTATCGGGATACTCGTTGTAACAGTTGATATAACCTCGATCCTGTTCACACTATACGATTTACTGTAGCGCGCCCTAACCTCTTGTAATTACTTATATATTTTATAATGGCACAGTATTTGCATTAATAATTAGTGCCTTAAAAAATCGTAATTAAGGAGATAAAAATGACAGTACAGAAAATAGAAAATAAGTTTATAAATGAGGGCAATTTTGTCGATCATCCAAATATTGATTACGTGGAAATTGAAGGGATAAAACTCAGGGATTCAATATTTATTGTATATCCCCAGGGCAGCCCAAATGATAGGTCTGAATTTATCTATAACCTAAAACCAATAGAGGGTTCAAAGGATATTGTATTTGATTATGATAGGGAAAATTTGGGAATAAGCAGCACGGATGTATGCGGCACTTATACCGTTGAAGACAGCAGGGTACTAAATATTAAAGAGATGCATAACTGGCACCTTAAGGGATATATATTTAAGGATGATGATTCCTGGAGAAAATTTTCGGATCTTACCAGGTAAGGTCCAAAATTTCCTGGGATATTTTTTTAAAATGGAACAATTTATTAATTTTATTTTTAGCTGGCAAATGCTTGCAGGAATTATTTTAGGTGTTTCTTTTATTATCCTCTTCAGCTTTTTAAAAGAAATAAATAATTTACAATCAGTATTCTCATTTTTTTCAGGTCTGTTTAATCGCAAATCAGCCAATGATGCAGAAAATAAACTGGCTGCCTGCCAATTAGTTAAATCAAACCTCAACGAGATGCTGGATACACTTTTCAGCCCCGCAAATGTTAAAAATTCTGTCTCGGCAAAAGTAAGGAAGTCATTAAAAAACGGTTTTTTTTCCGGGAACGAAGGTGTTGCCATAAAGAACGAGATACTGGAAGCACATTCAAAGTACATGGCTTTTGGGGAGACCCTTTCAAGGACAACTTACAGCAACAAGCAGCTTATTAACGATTACCATAACTTCATCTATAGGATCATAGAAAAGATTGACACATCTTCACTGGACTCAGGTACATAAAAACAAATTATTCTATAAATTTTTCCTCAAAGTATTACCGCTGATATCAACCCCAATTTAAGTTTGATATTCTGGTTTTATTCTGCTAGGATGGGCTTATAGTATCCATAAGGGGGACAACAAAATGAAACCGTCATACATTGGCCCATTTTTACAGATATTAGTTTTAATTCTGGTATTTTCTGCACCGACTGTCCTAAATGCTCAGGATTCTGCCAGGGGGAATTTAACCGTGGACGGGACAACAGCTTCTATCAGCAATATTTATTTTGATCAGTACAAAGACGAATTTACCATTATATTAACGGACAGTCCCGTTGCCCCGAAAAATATTCCATTCGGTATTACTGAACTTTCTGAGCAGGGTAAAGTCAGGGCCCTTAAATTTACAGTCTCAAGGGAAACTAAAGAATTGATGGGTAACAGGGGGAAGGCAATATTTTTTCATCCTGTCTGGGACAGAAATATCTATATAGGAAAACCGGAAATTAAGATAATACGGTTTGATGAAAACAGTCTCGTTGGCTCAATTAAAACGACGTCTGCTGAAGAAAGTGAAGGACATAAATTTTCATACGATATATCTTTTAATCTTAGTCTTAAAAAAGAAGCCCCAAAGCTGACATTTAAGGGAAAAAGCGGCCCCCAGGTAGATTCATATAAAGCATATTGCCAGTCTATCCAGGATGAAAACGTTGATGAGTTTAAAAAATACGTTCCCACCGAGAATCTTCAGTATATGCCTAAAAACAATGAAGATATAATACTTGGGCTTGAATTTGTCAGGGACACAATGATGACAGTTATAGAAGTTGTTGATATACAAACTAATAGTAACAGCTCAGTACTTACAATGAAAGGCAGCAGGGGCATCGATAGTGCTGATGGCACAGTAAATATGGTGCTTGAAGACGAAACCTGGAAAGTAAGCGAGGAATCGTGGGAAGTTAAATAATAAAAGAAAAAAATGGTAGCGGGGACCGGATTTGAACCGATGACCTTCGGGTTATGAGCCAGGAAACGGCTAGTTTAGTAATGTTTACAAATCAATAGAAAAGTATAGTAAAACTGAGACTTAATACTATAAACATTGACTAATATTAACTCTGTTTCTTTAATATTTGATTTTCACTTTAGTAAAATTTAATAAACTTTGGTAAATTATCAGGATAAGAACAGGATAGAAACTCATATGAATTCTTTGTGATTAGAATTCCCATTAATAGGAATAACTATACAAAATCTAACATTAACTATTGTTCCATTAAAGGGCGGCAAGTTATAAGATTATTTAATATTTAGTTAGAAAGCTTTCAAGAATTTCACTTGATTCAGAATTTTGAAGTTTTAATAATACCTGTTGTTCGATCTGTCTAATCCTTTCCCGGGTGACATTATATATTTTACCAATTTCTTCCAGGGTATGGCTTCTTTCAGTTCCAATACCATACCTTAACCTTATAATTGATTCATCTCTTTCTGTTAACTTAGACAATGCTTCATCAAGCTTTTGACTTAAAAGATTAGTTTCAGTTATAACTTCAGGATTCAGCGTATCTGTGTCCTGCAATAGATCTAAAAAAGTTGTTTCTGAATCTGTGTTAATTTGCATATCAAGTTTGGCAATATTTTTATCTTTGACTATAGCTTCTATATGTTCAATAGGTATTTCAGATATTTCTGAAATTTCTTCATTGGTGGGTTTTCTTCCAAGTTTTTCTGCTAATTCAGATATTATTTTGCGTATCATAGATGCTTTTTCAAGAAGATAAATAGGTATTTTGATTGTCCTATTTTGATTTAGAACCGCCCTATGAATTCTTTGATGTATCCACCATGTTGCATATGTAGAAAATCTAAAACCTTTAGTGTGGTCAAATTTATCAACAGCCCTAATTAATCCAATATTGCCTTCCTGTATTAAGTCAGCGAAAGGCAGACTACTATTAATAAATTTTAACGCTATATTAATTACTAATCGAAGATTTGCATTCATAAATCCATCTTTTAATTTATTTATATTATTAGTACATAATTTCTTTTCTATAATTAATATATTTTTTTTGTTATTTTTTACCTGTTTATTGAATGAATAGTTGAGTGTTTTAGCTTTTAATAATGCGTTTAACTTTTCATATTTTTCTTTATATTTTTTTATTTTTGATGCTACTCTTAAAACTTCATTATGAGTTAATAGCCTTATTTTCGAAATATCATGATAATAAGCATTAATCATTCTGTACTTTTCATCGGAATAAACACTGCTTTTCTCAATTATTCCATAATTTTGTTCATTCTTATTACTTACAAATTTATTTGAATTACTTTTTGATTTTATAAAACCATTTTTTATACTTTCTCTATTATAAGAAGTTATTATTTCCTCCTCAAATTCATCTGAAGTATCAAATTCCCCCCATTGTTTATAAATAATTTCTTTTGCTTCTAATGTCATTTTTTCACCTTTAACAATTCATATAATTCAAACTAATCATTTAAAGATGAATATCAATGAACAATCAATATCTTGAAAATATTTGTCTGTTTTTTATTAATAACCAATACAAAATTTGAAATAATAAACCTAATATTTTTTTAAAATCTTAAGGATTTATTACCAAAGCAAATGTTGTAGGATTCTACACCAAATTTTTTGCGGCAAAGCTGACCGATATTATTCCCTCAGCGATACTACACCTCGATTATTGAAATGCAAAGTGTCTTGTTCTCGTACAATAAAATTTTTGCATAAAATTGTTAAACTAAATAATATTCAATAATATGAGATAGTTATATAATTTCTTCCTTTGGTATAAATATTGCAATATTAATTTTAGTTTGTAAATAAAGTTTTAATAGAAGGTTCTAATGATTGTAGAAAAATTAAAAAACTACCTTGATAAAAACAATGTCAAATATATTAGTATAAAGCACTCGGAAGCATTTACCGCCCAGGAGATTGCTGCTTCGGCCCATATCCCCGGCAACAAACTTGCAAAAACCGTTATGCTCGAAAAAGACGGGAAATTGGTAATGGCAGTCATTCCTGCTTCATATCACGTAGATTTTACACAGCTTGAAAAGGAAACAAAAGCCAACAGGGTATCACTTGCTACTGAAGAGTCTTTCAAAGAAAGATTTCCCGATTGTGAGCTCGGAGCCATGCCTCCATTCGGCAACTTATATGATATGGATGTCTATGTTTCTAAAAGCCTTACAGAGGATAAAGAGATATTCTTTAATGCCGGTAACCATAAAGAGCTGATTAGATTATCCTATAAGGATTATGAGAAGCTTGTAAAACCTAATATTTTAAAATTCTCTGAACATAATTAGTCAGGGATATTCAGTTCCTTGAGTATTTTTGCTAAATTCTGTGCAAATGGCATTGTAATCCATACAGCCATATTATTTTCGCCAATATTCGTTCTTAAGTTACTGCTAAATGTGCATATAGAAGGATCAATTGTATGGTTTGGTCTGATTTTGCAGCTGTTGCTGTTATAGGAACAATATTTTTTATTAGCGCACTTATAAGATTTCGTAAAAAAGTTGGATTAATATGATTATGAAAAAAATAACATTTAACAAAGAAGGAAATTAATTGATGAAATGGTCAACAAAATTAGGATGTTTCAGAGGTATAAATGTATATATACACTTTACTTTCTGGCTTATATTTATCTGGATAGGAGTGATTTACTGGTCCAGGTATCATAATCTCAATTCTGTTATTGAAGGAATTTTACTGGTAACGGCAGTATTCGGATGTGTCCTTTTGCATGAATTCGGTCACGCACTGACTGCACAGAAATACGGTATAAATACAAAGGATATTACACTTCTACCTATTGGCGGACTAGCCAAGCTGGATAAAATACCCGATAAGCCGATACAGGAATTCTGGATAACTCTTGCAGGCCCTGCAGTAAACGTCGTGATTGCTTTAATACTTTTTACTATACTTTACGTTTCCGGCAATACTAATCCGCTTCAGAATTTAAATGTTATTGAGGGCTCTTTTCTGGCAAAGCTGCTGCTCGCAAATATAGTGCTTGTTGTCTTCAATGTGTTGCCCGCTTTTCCAATGGATGGAGGCAGAATTCTCCGATCAATTTTAGCGATGCAAATGAACTACAATAAGGCAACAAAAATTGCTGTAAGCATAGGGCAGGGAATGGCTTTCCTGTTCGGATTCATTGGACTGCTGACAAACCCATTTTTAATTATAATTGCACTTTTCGTCTGGATTGGGGCCACGATGGAGGGAAGCATGGTTCAGCTCAGGTCACTTCTTGGGGGAATTCGCGTTAAAGATGCGATGATAACGGATTTCAGAACCTTAAATATCAAAGATAATTTGTCAAAGGCGGTTGAACTTGTAATTTCCGGCTCCCAAAAAGATTTCCCTGTAATGGAAGGAGATATTTTATCGGGTTTCCTGATCCAAAAAGATCTTCTGAGGAGTCTTTCTCAGACAGGAAAATCTACATTGGTATCTGAAGCAATGACAAAAGAATATAATGTCGTTGGTGAGGACGAACTTCTTGATGAGTCATTTCAAAAATTTGAAAATTTTGAATGTAAAACCATCGCAGTATTAAAAAATAAGAAAATTACAGGATTATTGACACTTGATAATATAGGTGAATTTGTAAGTATCAGGAATGTATTGGGTGAGAAAAATTAATTTGTAATATTAAGAAAATTAGATATTGATTCAAATTAATCGTTTAATTTTAAGCTGTTAAATACAGGGACAGTAAATTAATATATTTCTCGTTTTGGTTTCGGAATTTCAGTCAAAGCGAGTGGGTCTTTATCTTGAAGTACTTTTGTTATTTTACTGATAACTATTGTTTTAATCGGATTTTAACCTTTTCAGCTTTTATTATTTTCAGTGTGGTCTTGATTACCGAATCAGGGTTTAAAGAAATCGATTCAATTCCCTCCCTAACCAGAAACTCAGCAAACTCAGGATAATCACTGGGTGCTTGTCCGCAGATCCCGCTGTATTTTTTATTTCTCTTAGCACCCTTGATTGTCATTGATATTAATTTCATAACACCCGGGTCTCGCTCGTCAAAGTTGTGTGATATCAGTTCAGAGTCTCTGTCAACTCCAAGTGTAAGCTGGGTAAGGTCATTGGAGCCGATTGAAAATCCGTCGAAAAGTTCACTGAATTCGTCAATCAGCATAACATTATTTGGTATTTCGCACATTACATATATTTCAAGTCCGTCTTTTCCCCTCTTTAAACCGTTTTTAGCCATTTCTTCGAGTACTTTTTTACCTTCATTAATTCTTCTACAGAACGGGATCATTAATATCATATTCTTTAATCCCATTTCCTCCCTTACTTTTTTCATTGCCATACATTCGAGTGCAAACCCCTCCCTGTAGGTATCATCGTAATAACGAGCCGCTCCACGGAGACCTATCATAGGATTTTCTTCATGGGGCTCAAAGTCTTGCCCACCGATTAAACTTGCATACTCGTTTGTCTTAAAGTCGCTCATACGCACAATAACAGGCTTCGGATAAAAAGCTGAGACTATTGTCCCGACTCCATAGGCTAATTTCTCAATGAAATAATCTTCCTTGTTGTCGTAGCAATAGGTAAGGTTTTCGATCTCTTTCCGGACATTTTTGTCACGAATTCGTTTAAAATGGACCAGCGCCATTGGATGGATTTTTATATAACTGTTAATGATGAATTCCATACGTGCTAAGCCAACCCCGTCGTTTGGAATCATTGAAGTAGAAAATGCAATGTCCGGATTGCCGATATTAATCATTATTTTTGTTTTCGGCCTTTTTAATTTTTTAATATTTATCCTGCTGATTTTGAAAGGCAGAGTACCTTCATACACAACGCCTTTATCCCCCTCCGCACAGCTTACGGTAATTTGTTGCCCTCTTTTAATATTTTCAGTTGCATCAATAGCCCCAACTACTGCCGGGATACCCAGTTCTCTACTGACAATTGCCGCATGACATGTCCTGCCCCCCCTGTTGGTCACAATTGCCGAGGCGCTTTTCATTACCGGCTCCCAGTCGGGGGTTGTTATATTAGAAATTAGCACTTCACCTGGTTTAAATTTATGAAGTTCTTCGACACTATTAACTATCCTCGCTGTACCTGAAGCAATCTTTTCACCCACGCTTTTACCTTTTACCAGTATATTGCCTTTGTATTCGAGCTTATATGTCTCCAGTACATCCATGGTTTTTTGCGACTGTACTGTTTCGGGCCTTGATTGAACAACAAACAACTCACCTGTTAATCCGTCTTTTGCCCATTCAATATCCTTATGCTGAGGTCTTCCAGCTTTTTTGGTGTAATGGTCTTCTATTTCTATCGCGTATTCGGCAAGCTTTAATATTTCCTTTTCGGCAAGACAGAAGCGTCTGCGATCGGACAACGGAACATCTACATTTCTTGTCAAAATCTTGGATTCACCGGTACCATAGACCATTTTAATCTTCTTCTCCCCCACCTTCTTATTTATAATAGATTTAAAACCTTCTTTGAATGTGGGTTTAAATATGTAATATTCATCGGGGTTTACGACTCCCTGTACTATGTTTTCGCCCAACCCGTAGCAGGCAGTTATATAGACTACATCCCTGAAACCGGTATCGGTATCGAGTGTAAAGATAACACCGCTGGTAGCTAAATCTGATCGAACCATCTTTTGGACACCTATTGAAAGTGAAATCTTAAAGTGGTCGAAACCGTGGTCTACCCTGTAAGAAATAGCTCTATCGGTAAAAAGAGACGCAAAACATTTGATGCAGGCTTCCCTAAGAGAATTGTAGCCACGTATATTCAAATAAGTTTCCTGCTGACCGGCAAAGGATGCAGTCGGCAAATCCTCAGCTGTTGCTGAACTTCTCACAGCTACATCAGTATCTTCCCCGTATTGCCTGCATAATTTATCGTATGCTTTTTTTATTTCTGTCCAGACATCATCAGGGATTCCTGCATTAAGTATCAGGTTTCTTGAAGTCTTACCCTTCTTCGAGAGTTCTTTAATATTATTTTTATTTAGACCTTTAAGTGTCGTTTTTAATTTCCCAAGTATATTATTGTATTTTAGGATGTGCTTATATGCATCTGCAGTTATTGCAAATCCATTCGGCACCTTAATCCCCTTGGGTGTTAAATCCTGATACATGTCACCAAGTGAAGCGTTCTTACCGCCCACAAAAGGAATATCTTTAAGACTTATTTCATCAAACCATTTAATGAATTCCGCAGTCTTTGTCATTTTTCTCCAATCTTAGGTAACTATATTAATGGGATTACCTTCAAAAAAAGACCTGATATTGTCTGCACTTGTTAACAATATTCTGTCGAGTGCTTCCCTGGTATTAAATGCATTGTGGGGAGTAAGAATAGCACGTTCTGAACGAAGCATATAAAAGCTTTCCATAGCCTGCTGTAGGGGAATAGCGGGTAAATCATCGCGTCTCAGGAACTCTTCTTCAATCCATATTTCTTCGCCTTCAAATGTATCCAGGGCTACTCCACCAAGTTTCCCTTCACGAAGTGCGTTCCCGATAGCCTCGGTATCAACAACTTTGCCCCTTGAAGTATTTACAAGAAGAACATCGGGTTTTAATAAATTAATTATTTTCCTGTTTATCAAATGATGTGTGGATATATTGTAAGGTACGTGAAGACTGACTACATCTGATAGTTTGCACAACTCTTCCAGATCCGTATATCTGATACCGTATTGGTCTTCAAGATTGCTGTCTGGTTTCAGATCCGTTGCTACTATATTCATTCCGAAGGCCGAACCCAATTTGACCATTTGTTTACCTATCCTACCCGTCCCGATCAAACCTAAATTCTTTCCTTTTAGATCTTTACCCATTAAACCTTCCCTGTTAAATATGCCTTTTTCTACGCGGTTGAATGTAGGTTTTAGTTTTCTTGCTAGGGCTAATATCAATCCGAATGAAAATTCAGCCACGGTATTGTCTCCATATGCGGGGACATTGCAGACCATGATGTTCCTCTCTCTACAGTCTTCCAAATTAATATGGTCAAAACCGGTAGACATTGTTACAATGACTTTTAACTTCGGCAATTTATCTAGTATCTTTTTTGTAATCTGTGACTTGATAAAGATTACAATGCCATGGGTGTTTGATTCGGTAATGGCATTGTTAATATCCAGAGATTTATTATTAATTTTCAGTTTATATGTATTGTCTTCCTTGAAAATATCTGTAATTAATTTTGTTTGCTTATCTTCGATTTCATAGAATGAAATATTGATATCCATCTTAAAGTTTCCTTCTGATAAAATTTAATAATATGGGCTAGTTATCATTATTCATCAGATTAATTTGAGAATATTTAGTTTCTTCATATAAGAATACTAAACAATTAATGATAAGTATCAATCGCAATAGGTTTGTTCATGATTTATTCCCAAATTCAATATAAATTTTAATATTTTATAAGGATGAAATAAAAATTGCGTAAATGGTACCTAGAATAATCGGTCAAAAGATCCTAAATTAATAACTATTTCATTCCTGTTTTTAAAACTTTCTTCTACATATATTGGTATTTTGGAAATTTAAATGGAGATATGTTTAAATCCCAAAGGGATAAGTATCAGGTAAGCCTTCTAATTGTTCTGTTGATAGAGGTG
>CAJHZB010000013.1_pt1 | contig 34292 bp, 30 predicted proteins | sample 9198931 | NCBI WGS metagenome assembly CAJHZB01 (sample SAMEA7708346, study PRJEB35096) | sediment metagenome | biome: marine neritic benthic zone biome [ENVO:01000025]; feature: sediment [ENVO:00002007]; material: shallow marine sediment [ENVO:03000034] sea grass bed [ENVO_01000059] ... | reverse complement strand
ATTGAAATTATTACTTAATCTTAATTGGCATATTTCATTCATTAAGTTTAATACTTCTATGTAATCATGTTAAACAATCTGGATAATGTCTATTGTATGCTTATCTTAACTATTGTTAGGATTATATGTTTTTAAAGATTGGGGAGTTTTTAATGTGGGTATGTAAACAAAATATACATTTTGTAGTTTTATTTTTGATTCTAATTTCATTGGGGTTTCTAAACTGTAACAATGATGAAGTGGATTCTATATATAAAAACGGCAAGATTTATACTGTAAACAAAAATCAGCCTTGGGCGGAAGCTTTTGCCATAAAAAATGGAAAATTCTACTTTGTTGGAAGCAATAGTGATATTGATTTGCTTACTTCAGAAACCACTCTAGTAATTGATCTTAATGGGAGAACGGTTCTCCCGGGACTTATTGATGTACACGTTCATCCATTAGGTGCAGCAGAAAGAAGAACGGGTATGATTATAGAAAATCCCAATGATGCTGCTGCTATTTTATCCCAGCTTGAACTGTTTGCATCTTCACATCCGGAATTACCCTCTATTCGTGGAGAAGCCTGGAATCCAGGTGTCTTTCCTAATGATAGTCCAAGAAAAGAGCTACTAGATAAAATAGTATTAAATAGACCAGTGTTCTTAAGGGCGCGTACTGGACATTCAGCGTGGGTAAACTCAAAAGCCCTTGAGTTAGCAGGTATAAATAAAGACACTCCCATCACAGATACATTTATTTACGACAAAGATCCTGAAACAGGTGAACCCTCCGGTATCGTCCGTGAAGAAGCAATTGGTGCAGTTCAACGTATACTGCATCGGGCTAGTCCCGAGGTCTACGCACCCGAGTTGAAAAAAGTTTTGTCTGAATTTAATCAATTTGGTTTTACTAGCCTGAAGACAGCCGGTGGTAGTAAATCGTGGCTTGAAGGTGCGGTGAATTTAGAAAATGAGGAGGGATTAACAATAAGGTTATTCCCGTCTTGGGATTGGTTAACCAGCGCTAGTCTGATCACTAGTCCCGAAGAAACCGAGGAGCTCATCACAAACTGGCAAATTTACAAAACAGATATGATTTATCCACGTTATGTGAAGGTGTATTACGATGGTTCTCCAGATAGTTATACAGCCTTACTAATTGAAGACTATTTAGATAGACCAGGTCACAAAGGGGCATCCAATTTACCAAAAGCAGAAATGAAAGAGAATATAAAACGTTTTAATAACAATGGTATTGGGGTAATAACCCATGTACTTGGTGACGGTGGAGGAAGGGAACTGGCGGACATTTACATTGAGATAAAGGCCGAGAACGGTGAAAACAGTATTCCGCTACATTTCTCTCACACGATGCTTACACGACCGGAAGATATTAAACGAATGAAGGATTTTAAAGACATCTGTATTGATTTCTCTCCTGCACTTTCTTATCCATCAGAAATAATCAGAAACAGTTTTGCAAACTCCTTGGGAGAAGATCGCTATCAATCTTTCTTCAATGTAAAGTCAGCATTTGAAGCTAATATACCAACAGGTTTTGGAAGTGACTGGCCTTTTGCATTAATTCCTGATCCCAACGGATTTTATCAGATGCAGTCTTGGATAACACGTAGTGATCCGGAAAATCCTAACAGCGGTATACTGAATGAAAACCAGCGCATTGACCTTGAGCAGGCAATACTTGGATTTACACTCGGGGGAGCCCATTGTATTGGTTTTGGTTGGGAAGAGAAGATAGGTTCAATTGAAGAAGGCAAACTCGCAGACTTTATAGTGATCGATAAAGATATATTTAATACTCCCATTGATGAACTATACAAGACTCAAGTGTTAATGACAGTAGTGGGCGGAGAGCTTGTTTACGACCGGGTTCTGGACGAAGAGTTGGACTTTATAGATGAAAACCAATTCATTCCTGGCAGTGAATATGCAAATTAAACTAACCTTTGGAGCAAAATGAAGCATCTAATGAAGCTCATCTCAGTGAAAAAGCGGAGAGCAGCACATTCTAACGTTATATATGGTTTAATCAAGGGGTAAATTTAAGTTTATTTAGTTCATAAGCTTGTTAAAAAATTAAAGTCCATAGTGTTAGTGTCAGGCACTGTATTGGAACAAGACGCTTTTAAATTCTGTTTGTAAGCCATATTTTCATAACCTCCCTATTTAATTACATAATCTTAATTGGCACACTTTATGCACTTAATTTAATTACAACGATATAGTCTGTTAAAGGAACAGGTCACGTTTAGGAGACTATCATTTGTATCTATGTCCTAAGAAAAGATGAAATTAAGTTTTTATTGTGGATGGTCTCCTTATTTTTAAATTTAATTTATTTAAACGCATGCAGATTTAAGCTAGCTTGGAGTTAATTATGTCTAATAAAGAGATGAAGGAAAAAATGAAAAAACGTTATGGAGATGAGATAAAACATAAACATAACAAAGACCACATGGAATACAGGCAACATGAAAAAACTCATCCTGCACAAAAAAATATTGAAAACGTTATAGAAAATACAGAAGCAAATATTGTTAAATCCACAGACGTGAGAAAGCATCATTTAAAACACCATCAATCCAGAAGAAGAGATATTGAAGAAGAGATAATAAAAAAAAGGTGAAAGATAATAAGTTGTAAAATTGAATTATTTCAATGATATAAGGTGATAAAATGATAAATAGAATACTCTGGGCAATAAGTAAAGTTGACGATATCAATAAAACGCAGGAATATGTGAAACAATTAGCTAAGAATTTCAATGCTAAGGTTTTTTTAATTAATATTATCCCTGAATATCAAAATTTTACTTACTCAGTTAAGGAAGAAGAAAAAATTAAAATTTCAGACTGGGTTAATAACACACTTATCCCTAGCGGAAAAGATTTATTAATTGGAATTGCAAAAGATTTAGAAAAAGAGGAAATAAATAATGAAATAAAAATTCAACAAGGCATTCCTTCACTAGCAATTATAGATGCCGCAAAAAATTTCGAAGTTGATTTAATTGTAGTGGGAAAAGGGAGAAGCGGAAAAGATTCACTACTCGGAGGAACAGCCCTAAAAGTTATTAGGAGTTCCGATATTCCAGTATTATGTGTTAACGATAAGAAGTTTAGTAATTTCAAAGATATTCTATTACCATACAAATTGGATTATTTACCAAACAATACTGTAAATTATTCGTTAAATATTACCAAACCTTTCGCTTCTAAATTACACTGTTTATACATTGTCGAAATTGACGAGGATATAACACCAAAACATATAATCCAATTATTCAAAGAAACATCAGAAACAGAACTGAAGGAAAGCTTATCTGATGAAAAATTATATTCTGACATTGAAATTGAGGTCGATGTAGATAATAATGCATGGATGGGAATTGTAAATCACGCAAATAAACATAATTCAGATTTAATTATTATGAATACACATGAACAACAAGATAGATTTAGTAATTTCCTTGGAAGTATTACCGAAATGGTAATAAAGGAAGCATCTTGTCCGGTTTTGACAATGAAACCCGCTCTATAATGTCTTATCTTAGGAAGAATATTAAATAATGTGGGAGTATTATGAATGTTTTTTATGATATGGGTATTATCTTAATTAACGAGAATATTAGACATCAAAAAATGCTGTAACAACTCAATTTTTATTTTTATAATCCTAAATTAAAATACGGAGCACTGATTCAGGTCATTGCTCCTTTTTTTATTTCCTAAATTCTAAATCCCAACAATCCCAGCAACTTATAAAAACCAGCGGAGCGCAGCACGTGCTAACGTTATATATGGTTTAATCAAGGGGTGATTTTAAGTTTATTTTGATGAAAAAAGGGCTAGATGATTTTGGAGGAATGTGAGAAATCAAATTATTACCACCTAACCCTGGAAGGACAAAATGTCTAATTATATCATCAAAAGATGTATACGTTTTCAATTTGCTTACCGTAGAGCTCTAAGTATGGCAATTCAGAAAAATTGCTGGATAAGTCTCTTCAAAATTGTTATTAAAAAAAGTACACCACCCTTTACTAAACTTAATTGTACTAACTTCAATAAACTATTTGAATAAATACAGCAAGTTATAAAAATCAATTGTAATCGAAATTCATATTAGAAAAATGTTTTAAGACAGTTTGAAAGTGAACTAATATTCAATTAAAATATTAAAATATTATAAGGAGGATTAAATCATGAAGAGGTTTTTAAGTTTTCTGTCATTAATTCTACTATTTTTCTTTTTATTGATTCCTGCAAAAACTATTTTTGCTGCTGGAGAGGACACAGTTGCATATTTCTTTGATTTAAGAGATAGAGAAACATTTATACAACTGACATATGAAACATCACCTTTAGAAGACCCCCCAGGAGAATTTGTTCCAGGTCAGGATCTTAGGGTACATATTCAAATATTTAATGTTGATCAAGATTGTAATGAAAATAACTTCTTCGATGTTTATACCCCAAATGATACTCACGTTTACAATATGAGAAATATATTAACTAATGATGGAAATCCATCAGGTGTTGTTCTACCCGACGGTTCTTACGGCTTTGTGTTTGCACTGGTGGTTAACAGTCAGGGACAGTTATTTGAAGATGTTGAAGTATTAATAGGTAATTTAAGAGTATTAGATGATAATGGTTACGAATACAGGACTAATGCGCAGGCAGGAGATACTTTTGAAGATGGTCTTGAAGACCCTCTAAGCTTTTTCAACTTCAATTCAGAAAGTGGTGTAATATTATCAGATATTGTTGGAATAGGATTTGATGACGATTTTAATTCAGGGGAAGTCGTAGTTAGTGATCAATTTTCGGTAATAAATATTGATATATTTAATAATAATGAAGTTGTATTTTCATGCAGGGATATAATTTATGCGTGCATAAATGAAAACAGCCCACTTTTAGAAGATTTATTAGAACAAGCTGCTGATGAAACTTCAGGTTCTGCAAGTGTAGCTCGCGCTGAATACGGTATTAATGATGTGATACCGCATAGTAAGGGTGGCGAGCTTCTTTGTCCAGGAAACAACATTTCAGAAGGTTTTGTCAGAATGGAATTGTTGAATGAAGATTCTGATGATTTTGCTTTATTTGTAGGTCTAAATAATGGCAATGGACGAGGTAGTATGTTCATAGCCGTTAGTGAATTTTTTGAAGATGAATAATATTTACACTTTTATAAATTGATCGTTTTAAAGGAGCATTGATTCAGGTCATTGCTCCTTTTTTATTTCCCAATCTCTAAATCCCAACAATCACAGCAACTTACAAAAATCAGCGGAGAGCAGCACATGCTAACGTTAGGTTCACCCGGATAATTACATTCCGCATGCGGAAATACGCCTTTTTAGGTAGGGAGTGCTCGATTAGAGACACGATAATTCCAAATAAGGGGTAAGGGTAAGGTAATTCCGATCAAACGATCAAATGTTCAGGGTATAGGGAGTAAATGATTGATCTGTTGATAGTTTTGGTGTGTTCAAAACATATTAATGACAAATTAACCTAATTATATTATACTGGAAATTAAAGAACTAATTTATTGGAAAAAAAATGAGAAAAAAACAATCTAAGAGAAAAACAAATGAGTTAACGTTGTCTGAAACAAAGGCTAGAAATATATTATTTAATTTAGATGAACTTCTAGCATCTAAAATTGCGTCACAATTAGTTAATCAAGATGAATTAAAAAAAGGCTCAAAATCAATTAAGGCAACTAAAAAGAAAATATCAAAAGTTACTAACAAAAAGAAAAATTTAAATAATTTGTTTAGTGTACTAATTGAAGTTGCTAAACAAGATATAGATAAATAAATATGGCAGATATTCTAACAACAACTCCACCATATGATTATTCATTTAAAGATTCAATTACTGGTGTAAATGGAAGAATTGTAAATCATGAAGCTAATAAAGCCAATGGGAAATTATGGTTAAATATAGGAACAAATCCAATGCCAGGGATTGCAATCCAAACAACAACTACCGTAGCTTTGTCAGCGGTAGGAATAATTCTTGACCCCCCTCCTAGAAGAACTTTAAAAGTCGAAGCAAATCTTAATAATATTTTAGATTTAAGACTTAGATCAAGAAATAGATCTATATCAAGATCGCAAGGCTATAATGGATTATTAGTTATTGAATTAGATCAAAATTTTAATCCAGTTGCTATACCAATATTTGAAGTTAAAACTTTATGGAATCTTAGAGGTAGTGTTAGTTCGAATTTCAATACGCCAGATCATGTACTAGGACAGACCACAATATCACTTGGACATACATATAAAGTGTGGATTTGGGCTGCAGTTTTAGTTCAAATTGAGAAAACTCGGGCAATTCAAGATCTTACAAGTTTTTCTACTGCAGATTTTGTTTCCAATGTAAACTCAATTGTTAGTACAATAATTTAAAAAAGCATAAAAAATTCTCAACTTAAACTAAATCCAACTATTACTATACCCCTGCATCCCCCCAAGTGTCCCTCACAGCTCATAATATTTCCTAATATCTCCCCCAGCTCATTAATAGAAAAATTCCGCATGCGGAAATTCAGCGGGGAGCAGCACATGCTAACGTTATATATGGTTTAATCAAGAGGTTATTTTAAGTTTATTTTAAAGAAAAGGGCTAGATGATTTTGGAGGATTTAATGAATTTAGAATCTTAAATCAGACCACCTAACCCCTTAAACATTACAATATTATACCTATATATTTTAAAATCTTTTGAAAATGTTATTAATAAACAATATACTTATGAATATATTGATTAAAGGAGGACTAATAGCATGAAATACAAATTAACTATAGTACTTTTATTATTATCCTTGGCAATTTTACCTGCAAATTATGCTACTGCTGGTCCTGGTCTTGGTGCAGGAGATGTAGTGGTTACACTAGCCGAATCCGATGGACCAATATTGAGTGGCCTCGGCTTGTTCTATTTTTTTGACCTCAGGGACAGGGAAACATTTGTACAGTATACATATCCTGACAGTTTCGAAGTTGATTCTGACGGGGGGCCATTTATTTCGGGAGATAATTCAACTGCACACATCCAGATATTCAATGTGGCAGACAACTGCAATGAAAATAATTTCTTTGATATTTATACACCGGGTGATACACATACATATAATATGAGAGACATCCAGACTAATGACGGTAACCCGTCTGGTGTTGTTCTACCTGATGGTGCTTATGGATTTGTTGTAATAACAGGAATAAGGATCGTAGCTGCAGATTTATCCGATGCGATAGGCAACGTAAGAATATTGGATAATAATGGTTACGAATACAGGACAAATGCATTAGCTTTGGCAGATGCAGATAGTGGTTCTGTGAACGGAGGTAATTTACTTCAAATTGCTAGTTCGTTCAATTTCAATACAGAAGCAGGTGTAATCTTATCAGATGTTGTTGGAATTACCGCAGTAGCGATAGATGCTCCGGACCCGGTTGAATTAGAGTGGGTAGCACTCCCTGTACAGGGTGTTTACAGCCCATTCGATATAGATATTTATGACCTTAATGAAGTACCTTTCTCATGCAGGGATATTATATTCTCCTGCGTAGATGAAGATAATCCATTACTGGAAGAGTTATTGACTGTTGCAGGTACTGCAAATGTTGCAAGTTTTGAATACGGGATAAATAATGCCATACCCCATAGCAAAGGCGGAGAGCTCCTATGTCCCGGAAATACAATATCTAACGGTACTGTATACTTAATACCAGAACCTTATTCTCAGGCAGCTGTTGATATTTTTAACCAGTTTGATACCGTGGTTGATGTACCACTCTTCTTTGGATTTGTTGGTCTTAACAACGGCAATGAAAGGGGCAGTTTTGATGCCATTATTTCATTTTTCTTTGAAACTGCTGCTTAGTTAGATAGATCCAATAATTTATTAAACTCAAAGGAGCAGTGATTAAGGTCATTGCTCCTTTTTTTATTTCCAATCAAAACAATTCAATAATCACAACAACTTATTAAAATCAGCGGGGATCAGCACATGCTAACGTTATATATGGTTTAATCAAGGGGTTTTTATAATAATCTTTATGCATCAAATCTTCTAGTCCTCACAAAATTGGGCCTGATGTATATTTATTGCAATTAAATGATTACACTTACAATAAATCATTCGGGAGGACTAATATGAATATTATTAAAATCTCTGTTTTATCAATATTAATTTTATCATTCTCTTTAACATTTTTGTCAAGCAATAGCTTTTCCCAGAATTCTGTCACAGGTGGTTTAGAAGGTTACGAAATTGGTGTAGAGGCTGATATAGTTGGTCTTCAAAGAGTTAAACAAAATTTGGTTTCACCCCCATTTGTTCCAGATCATGAGCAAGTGGCTACTGGTGAGCCTAAAATAGTTGAAATTGAGTTTATTATAGAAGAAAAAGAAATAGAGGTTGCTCCAAATGCTTTTATCCAGGCTATGACATTTAATGGATCAGTACCAGGCCCATTAATTGTAGTTCATGAAGGAGATTATGTTGAACTGACACTGATTAATCCCAAAACAAATACACTTCAACATAATATAGACTTCCATGCATCAACCGGTGCTATGGGTGCCGGAGATCTTACTAAAGTATCACCAGGTCAAGAAGTAAAAGTTCGCTTCAAAGCAACAAAGCCAGGTGTTTTTATTTATCATTGTGCACCTGGTGGAGCAATGATACCGTGGCATGTAGTTTCAGGGATGAATGGAGCAATTATGGTCCTTCCAAGAGATGGCTTAAAAGATGAACAAGGAAATCCTGTAAAATATGACAAAGCATATTATATTGGTGAACAGGACTACTATTTACCAAAAGATGAAGACGGGAACTATATAAGATTTAATTCTCCATTAGAGGGTTTTGCAAAAACCTTAGAAGTTATGACAGGGCTTATACCAACACATGAAGTCTTTAATGGTAAAGTTGGTGCTTTAACTGGCGAGAATGCACTTACTGCGAATGTTGGTGAAACGATCTTATTTATTCACTCCCAAGCAAATAGACAAACTAATCCGCATTTAATAGGAGGTCATGGAGACTTGGTTTGGGAAAGAGGTTCATTTAATGATAAACCAGAAACTAATCTTGAAACATGGCTTATTGCTGCAGGATCTGCGGGGGCAATGATGTATACTTTTCAGCAACCTGGTACATATGTTTATTTAAATCATAACCTAATAGAAGCAATACTATTAGGAGCTGCTGCACATATTAAAGTGGATGGTAAATGGAATAACGATTTAATGGAACAGGTCATGAAACCAACTGAGATTCAGTAGTAATCTTATATCTCCAATTAAAACAATCCAATAATCACAGCAACTTACAAAAATTAGCGGAGTTCCGCACATCCTTATGATTGGTTCACCAGGCAACGGAAAAACAATGCTTGCCCGGAGAATCCCGACTATTCTAATCTAATTGAGATATTAAAAATATTGAATTTATAGAGAAGATATATTAATAAAAAAGGGTTAGATGATTTTGGAGGATTTAATGAATTTAGAATCTTAAATCAGACCACCTAACCCCTTAATCTATAAATTTATACTATCACAGATGGATGAATAAGTTTAGCAATATTAAACTTATGGCTCTAATAAAATAGAAAAAGTAGCCGCTTCCATATCTATTAATTCTTTGAAATTAAATTATGAAAGTTGTATAATTCTTGGATTCTTAAAAGGAGGGATTTAGGCATGAAAAATAAAACAATATTATTTATCCTATTATTAGCATTAACTATTTCTTTTATTCCAATTAATGATGGAATATCAGGTGAAGGTTTTTCCGCTATAACATTGACTCAGACTGACAATTCACTACCAGATACTGAGGAATCTCTTACCATTTTTTATGTCTTTGATTTAAGGGAAAGGGAGACTTTCATTCAGTTTACTTATGAAGGAGTAATTCCACTTGGTGACGATGACGATTCTTTAATTGGACTGGCTGGTCGTGCGCATGTACAGATATTTGATGTAAGCAATAATTGTAATGAGAATAACTTCTTTGATGTATACACAGCAAATGATACTCATGTATATAACATGAGAGATATTGTTACAAATGACGGCAATCCTTCAGGTGTTGTTCTACCGGATAATGCCTATGGAATAGTTGCAATAAGTTACACAATAATTAATGGTGAAATATCTCCCGGACAAAGTGCATTTGGAAATCTAAGAATTATAGACAATAACGGATATGAATATAGAACAAATGGTCAGCAAATTTATGAATTTGGATCCACCTCTTCAGATGAAGGTTTACCACCAATATATACATTTAATTTCAATTCTGAAAATGGAGTGATTTTAAGTGATGTATTCGGGGTTACTGTAAATTTACCAGAACTTGGAGATGATGACGATGATTTCTTCTTTGAATGGGATGCATCAAGTTCTTTAACAGCATTCAATCCATTTGATATTGATATTCTTGATAACAACGAGACAATCTTTTCCTGTAGAGATGTTACATTTGCCTGTGTAGATCAGGACAACCCTTTACTCGAGGAATTATTGGCAGAATCAGGTACAAATGTAGCAAGCTTTGAATATGGTATAAATAATGCAATTCCTCATAGTAAGAGTGGAGAATTACTTTGTCCTGGTAATACTATCAGCGAAGGTTTTGTAGTATTAAATCCAGAGAGACAATTTTTTGAACAATTTGAGGAACTTTTCCCATATTTTCTTGGTTTTGTTGGTTTAAATAATGGAAATGGCAGGGGTAGTATGGATTCCTTATTTTTAATTAATATCGAAGATGCCGAGTAATATCAAATTAAGATAAATATCACATCTACAAATTCTAAGGAGCACTGATTCAGGTCATTGCTCCTTTTTTATTTCCCAATCTCTAAATCCCAACAATCACAGCAACTTACAAAAATCAGCGGAGAGCAGCACATGCTAACGTTATAGATAGTTTAATCAAGAGTTGATTTGAGTGTCTGATAATTATATATGTGTATATTGGATCTCTATACTACTTCAATTCTTCAGGTAAGAATAAAGATTAAGACATTCCTTAAAAATCTATATCAATCACCTTGTGTATATACCGCATCATTTATTACCCAGTAGCTTTGATTGGAACCCCTGAATAATATTTTAACTTTATTGTTGGCATGATACTGAAGAGCAACACGTGCATTACCTATGAGGGTAATGCATCTCTTCTCATCAGAAAGAATATTTTCGGCCATATCGGTTTTCCCGCTTTCTTTAAACTCGTAATATTTATCAAGGTCTGTCCTGTTTCTACATGCCGGATAACCTTTTTTCGTAAAACATTCTTTACTATTAAATGTGCAGGTTTTCTGGGCATAAGTGTTTTGAACAGATAAAAATATTGAAAATATAGTTATAATAACAATTATTTTTTTCATGTTTAATGCTCCATGTATTACTGAAATAATTTTATTAAATCCATTAAAGAATATAACTAATAAAACCATAATTTCTGTATAAAGATATAATTTGAGAAATGAAAAAAATATTTTAAAAAGAATGTTCTTATAGCCTAATTCTAATTACAAGTACAATTCAAACTTACTCAGTCTTCATGTCTTTATAGTTAATATGGGGCAATGGGATCCCCTGATAACCTCTTCCGCAACACTACCTAAAAATAATCGCTCTAATCCAACCTTATCGTTGGAGTTTAATATAATAAGGTTAAATTTATTTTTTTTTGCATATTTCAGAATACTAGTTGAAGGGCTAAGACCAAGAACAAGCTTTTTATTTATATTAATATTTTTATTCTTTTCCTTTATACTTTTTACAAGGATATTAAGTTCATTCTGTGCACCATTTACTATTTCATTCATTACTTTGGGCGGAATATCCTTTACATTGTGAGGAGATGAAAGAATGTAAATAATAGTAATTTGAGAACCAGTCTTTTTTACTATATCAAGAGCATACTTCAAAGAGTTATAATTTTTTTCACAAATATCTATAGGTAAAAGTATTTTTTTTACCTTATATTTACCTTTTCTTTTTGTATTTGGTACTGTCAATACCGGACACTTCGAATTACGGAGTATCTTTAGTGTATTACTGCCAAGAATGACTTTTGAAATAAAATTTTTTCCGCTGATACCTAGAGAAATGAGGTCTGCTTTTTTTGATTTTGAATATTTTTGTATTTCATCATCAACTTCACCTTTTATAATCTTACTGGAAAATTTAATTTTATTTTTTAATAGTTGATTTTTTATTTTTTTGAATTTTTTTTCAATTAGAATCTTTTTTGCATTGCTTGCTTCTTGAATATATCCCGCATAATACATAAAGTTTGGAATTACGGGATAATAAACATTCCATACATGTATCCCTAATATTTTTGAACCATATAATTCAGCAAAATATTTTGTTATTGTAAATGCTTCGTCTGATTCTTTGGAGGCATCATATGCCCAAAGAATATTCTCTATTTTTTTAATTCTATCCGCCTCCTAAACAAATTTGTTATAACATTGTACTTTTAGGATAAACACAAATACCTACATTACTAGTACAGAAAACTCTACAAAAATAAATAATTGGTTTTCAACATGATTGCTTTGTATTTTTAACACGTTTAATACATTAGAAAATTACCAATAATACTAACTTCGTTCTTTATTTAAGATTTTATTGGCTGAATTTCTATCATAAACTACCTCAATCCAATCTTTGTTGTTGTATCTATACTCTTAAAACTTTCAATAAAGGATATTTAATTTACGCTTCACAACAGCATTATTGATTAATATTTTTTATCTCCAACTGCTACCAGCCTTTTAGCGTTTTGGTCGTAATGGCTACCTTTGATGTCACCATAGAGACGAACATTCTTAAAACCAGATTTAATCAAAAGTGATCTAAGTTCAGCACCAGAATAAAGATTATAGTGCATTGGAAAACTGTATGATTTATTGCTGGTTATATAAACCCATTTAGAATCAATACTATTCCATCCATCCCGAACTTTGTTTATCTGTATAATTAAGTCACCATTAGGCAATTCATATGTATGGAATTCTTTATTTTCCATTGCATGAATTTCCTTACCCTTAATATCAATTAAGAGTTTTCCGCCTTTTTTTAAAGAATGATAAATATTTTCTAAAACTACATAATCTTCATTAGGATTCTTAAAATATCCAAAGGAAGAATCCATGTTTATAATTAGATCATAAGTATTTTCGGAATTGTATGATCTCATATCTTCAAGTATAAATTCAATTTCAAGATTCTCATTATTTGAATAGCTTCTGGCCTTATCTAACAAGAATTTATGAAGGTCAACTGCTGTAATATCATATCCCTTTTTTTTTAGTGGTATGCTATGTCTTCCCGGACCACAGCAAAGATCAAGAACTTTTCCAGAATTAATTCCCGTCAGTTTTATTATATCTTCAGATTGTTCTTCGGCTTCATCAAAAGTAGAAGGAGAAAACATCCAGGAATAGAAAATATTCCAAAACTCTTTATTGTCAAACCAATCCATAAGAACTCCTGTACTGCTTTCTAGTTGCTCGTTAAAAAGATTGTTGGTTCGTATTTATTTGAATGGGCTCATGTATAAACTATTAAGTATCCATTTAGCTATCCATATAATACATTTTTAGTTACTTATATTATCAAATTCTATGCCAGCTGACATTCAATTTATTTTCTTTTAAATTAGTATGTATAGTGGAAATTAAAAGTTATAAAAATGTAAGATGTAATAATTTCATACAATTTATTAAACTATTATTAATAATTATATTTGAAGTTCAATTTGCTTTTTCTAATAATTGCTTATACCAATAACTACCTCAATTAATTAACAATTACCAATCAAATACCCAAATTTTAGAAAATATTTCTCTTTTTAAAGACTTTCACAGGTAACCATAGGCACAATGCTTGCAATAATTAATATGTAGAATGGGAATTACGAAAAAAACAAAATTGTCAGTATCCGATTTACCCGACGATTTTTACAATAGTAATAATATTTTAGTTAAAGTTGATTTTAGTTTCCCAATTCTAAATGGGAAAATTCTCAAAGATTATTAAATAGAAAGGATTTTATCTACAGGAGGTGGTCAGTTTTAGAAATTTTAGGAGTTTAAAATCTGCCGGGTATATCAATGTTATATAATTTTAATATGTACAAAGCTGTGGCAAACAACGACAACAATTTTGTTTTATAACAAAATAAATAAGGAGGTAATTTTTAATGAGAGGTAAAACATATTTATATATTATTATGTCATATGTATTTATTTTATTTATTATCGGTATTTCGGATTTGTTTGCTTCAAGAGATGTGAATAAAGAAATTAAAATTAAATTTGGGGAGCTACTTGCCGAAGAATACGGGTGTGTTAATTGCCACAGTCCAAAGATAGTAACTAACGGTCAAATTCTAATTGATGAGGAAAAGATATTTTCAGGTCATCCGCAGAATAATATCCTTCCTGACTTCCCTCCTGAATTAGTTTCTCCCGGGAAGTGGAAAGGTTTATATACTGCTGATATGACTGCATGGGGCGGCCCCTGGGGTATTTCATATGCATCAAATATCACTCCAGATAAGAAAACAGGTATAGGTGAGTTGAGCTTAGAGAGTTTTATCAGTGTTTTAAGTTTGGGTATACATTCAAGTCTCACAAGAAAAATTATGCCACCTATGCCATGGAACGAAATATCAAGGCTAAATGAGCAGGAACTTGAGGCTATTTATCAATATCTTAATACAGTTAAGCCTGTTAGAAATAAAGTTCCGGAGTCCAAGCCACTTTATGACAATGAGCAACTTGTTGGAAAGTAGTTAAATATATATTATTTTCATACAAATAATGGGTGTTATTTTAGTAAATTCTTACAAAATATACTGTTCATTTTACTATCTAAAATTGTGAACCCAGAAAAAAATAATGAGGAATAAAAAAATAGACCAAAGAAACAAATTGATAAAATTTCTTTCTAATAAATTATCATATCCCCATAGTCCAAAAACAGTTAAACATATTCAAACTCATGCATCCGATATATTTATTGTCCCCCCTTTTGTATATAAAGTAAAAAAACCTGTTAATTTACGATTTTTAGATTTTTCATCTTTGAGTAAAAGAAAATATTATTGTGAAAGAGAAGTTGAACTTAACAAAAGATTAACTAATGGAATTTATCTGGGCGTTGAGAAAATATCCCAAAAGAACAAAGAATTATCATTTTCTGACGGAGAAATAGTTGTAGAATATGCGGTAAAGATGAAGAAACTTCCAGAAAAATACTTCATCAAGAATTTACTAAAGAAGAACCAAGTAAACAAAAAAGATTTTGTAAAGATTATAAACAAATTAGTAAGTTTTTATAAATCCCAACCTATAAAAAAGGAAATAAATACATTTGGGAAACCAAAAATAATTAAATTGACAATTGATGAAAACAAAGAATTAGCAAAAAAATATGTTAATAAAACTGTTTCTTCTGCTTGTTATGATGCTATTAATTTATATAACAAACTTGTCTTTAAAAAGAAATTAAAATATTTTAAAAAAAGAATAGATTTAGGTTTTATTAAGGACTGTCATGGTGATCTTCATCTCGAACATATTAATCTAGCTCCAAAAGGTTTGAATATTTTTGATTGTATTGAGTTCAATGAAAGGTTTAGATATATAGATATAGCTTCTGATTTAGCATTTTTAGCAATGGATTTGGACTTCAATGGTTACTCCAAACACCGTGACCTTGTCATTTCAGAATTTTCAAAGAAGACTAAAGATCAGACAATATATGAAATTATTGATTTTTATATGTGTTACAGAGCGTATGTACGTGGAAAAGTTGAAAGTTTAAGAAGCGAGTCGAAAGAAATTCCTGATTACGAAAATGATATTTCAATAAAAAAGTCAAAAAAATATTTTCAGCTGGCATTAAAATACTCACTTATAGGAACAAAACCTTTAATTATTGTTGTTTTTGGAATTGTAGGATCAGGAAAAACCACCATTTCACAACTACTGGCCGAAGAACTCTCGTTTCCTGTTATATCATCTGATATTGTTAGAAAAGAACTGACCGGTACAAAACTCACAAAAAGGAAATTTGTAGGTTTCAATAAAGGTCTATACAAATATTCAATAACAAAGAAAATTTATAAAGAACTACTATTAAAAGGGATGTATGAAATTGCAAAAGGAAATAATGTAATTCTTGATGCAAGTTTTTCAAAAAAAAGATTCAGGGATAATCTACTTAAAAAATCTTTAGTTAAAGGTATTTCCTTAATATTTATAGAAACTACAGCTCCTAAAAATACAATAAGAAAAAGACTGATTGAAAGAGAAAACAAAAAATCAGTGTCGGATGCCAGATGGGATATATTCGAAGATTTTAAAATGCAATATGAAGAACCTAAAGAAATAAATAAAAATATGTATCTAAAGATAAACACTAATAAAAATAAGAAAGAAACAATCGATAAAATATTTAGTAAGTTGATAACTACTAGATTTAAAAACTAGTAAATCGGTTTCATTGTTAAAACCGGACATTGTTGTATCTCGTTAATGTTATCAGTTTTACTTATTGCCCAGACTACACGATTTATCATTTGTATTTGTTGCTTTTAATACCTTTTGCTCCAGTCCCATAGTACATCATTTAAGTGTTTTTCCCAACCTGCCCTCCGGGTCAAGGTAAAACCACCCTGCTACAGTCACAATAAGAGCAAAAACACCTGTTGTAATAAACACTATTTTAAAGCTGTTGAATTCGCTTATGGTAGCACTCAGCACCGCAACACTCATAGTTGCACCAAGCATTTGCGCTGTTGAAACTATACCACTGGCCTGCCCCTGCTTATCCGACGAGACTGAGTTTGTTACGGCAACTCTCGGGGGTGTATATAAAAAAGGCTGGGAGAATCCATATAGCACTAATGCCGGCAATATATATTCGTAACGGTTAAAACCTGTAAATAGTCCAAATAATATAATGGCGGTTCCGCCAAGGAACATTCCGATAATTGATGGATATCTCGGGCCGTACCTGTCGGTGAGTTTTCCGCATACAATTGCCATAACTGGAATTGGGACCATTGCGGGAAGCAGGGCAAGTCCCGCTTTAAACGGGTCCATTTTCAGGACCTTTTGAAAATACAGCGCCCCGAACACCACAACAGCGAGTTTACAGAACTGCCCGGTAAATATCTGAAGATTCGAAGAATTGAAAGTACCGCTCCTGAAAAGGTCAAGCTCAATAAGCGGGGTTTTTACTTTAAATTCTGTCGCGGCAAAGATTATCAGCAAAATCAGTGAAGCAAGGAAAAGGCCTATGACTATTGCAGAATCCCAGCCCCAGTCCGGCCCCTGCATAATACCCAGGACCAGCAGGGTAATACCCGATACCAGTGTTATCAGTCCTTTAAAATCAAATTTTTTGTTAACTTTGGACAGTATTGGTTCCTGCCAGGCAGCGAGGAAAGTAATTATTATAAATGTAACTATCGGTACGTTAATCCAGAATATCCAGCGCCATGAAACAGCATCTGTAAAATAACCCCCGATTAATGGCCCGATAGACAGGAATACCGTCCCAATGCTTCCGAAGATCCCCATAGCTATACCCCTCTGGTTTTCAGGAAACACAAGTGCTATAAGTGCAACCGATGTTGGAAACATAATGGCAGCACCGAACCCCTGAATTGTTACCGAAGTTATAAGCCACGCAGGGCTTTGGGCAAATCCGGCAAAAACCGAAGCAGCGCCGAATATAGAAAGCCCCAATACGAATACTTTCCTGAAACCAAATATATCACCCAGTTTACCGCCAATAGCGATAAAACCGGCTAACACGAGGAGGTATGAATTCATAACCCAGTGTGATAAAACAAGGGACATTGAGAAATCTTTTTGTATTGTCGGGAGTGCTACGGCAACAACAGTTTCATCTAGAAGGATAAGGCCGAATGCCAGGCTTGCAGAAATATGAATAAACCATTTCCTGTAACGATCAATCACTTTTACTCATACAGTAACCCTTATCTTATTATAAAAAGTTCTAATTCTTATTAATTCTCAGGTGGCCCGATAAGCGGGGTTTTAACTGGTTTTGCAAGCCCTATATAAACAACCATCTCCTTACCGCCCGGATTTTCCGGAAAAGCTATTATTTCCCAGTTATTTGTTGCCCAGATATTCCCCGAAGGGTCAACTTCAACTGCCGTGCTTCTTGAAAGCCCGTTAAAGAAAAAACCGCCCTCTGGAGATATAGGGTCTCCTGTCTCAAGACCGGGGGGGCAGTTTTCCGGCTGGGCACCGCAAACCTGTGAGATGCGCCTTCCCTGGAAGTTTGAGACCCAAACATTGTTATTGCCGTCAACAGCAATCCCCCATGGAATCAGAAGTCCTCCGCCTGTGAATGGATCAGAGGCATTCCCAAGGGAATCTATCTTTGTTACTGATGCATTTTCACCGGTAAAACCGGGATCCAAGGTTAAAAAAAGAATATCAATAAGCTTAGGGACATCTATACCATCGCATGCAATCGTGATAATACCGGAATTGGCAACCCAGACGTTTCCAAGTGTATCAGTTGCAAGTCCCATTGGTAAATTAATCCCGGCATCTTCAGCATCCTGGCCTTCAAGTGAACGAACTATTGCCCCGTCCTGGTCAAAAGCATAAATACTGTTTGTGCCATTACTTGATACCCAGGCATTCCCAGCAGTATCAATTGCAATATCAAACGGCCTCATTAATAACTCGGTATCGGCATCATCCGTTGGGGCAATCTCGAATGCCAGGTCCGGGTCCCCGCCGGGGAATTTTGTTATACTCCTTCCGCTGCAGTTCGCAATCCATATATTACCGTCCCTGTCAGAAACAGTACCCTGGGGCTGGTTAATCGTCTCACCCGCACCCATAAAACCTCCCGGGTCATCATCGGTAGCATCCGGGGACAGGGCCACTCCATTTGGGTCAAATTGTGAGACTGATTTTGATAATGCCATAAAATCTTTTGTACAGTTCGTTCCCTGGAAACCAAAATTACCCACCCAGACATTACCGTCGGGGTCGAGTGTAATTCCGTATCCGGCACCGTAAAGGCCGCCTCCTTCATATGGGGCGCCGGGAGCATCCTGGCCTGTAGGTGTAAACTTCAGAACATGCGTATCACCACAGGCGTTGCCTTCAGGATCTTCGGGATTAATTTCAAAAACATAATTGTTTGCAATCCATGCATTACCGTCTTTATCGAAAGCGACATTTCCCGGCCCGTTAAGTTCCATACCGTTACCAACATAGCGGAGGGCAAGTATCCATGATGTAATATCTCCAATTTCTATAAGGGCAGGAGTATATATCTTCTGCTCCTCTGAAAGGGCAAAAAGTTCCAATAAATTCTGATATGGAAAATGAGCGATGTTAACCGCGGCATCTAGTGTATTTGCTGGTTCTTCACCGCCAGGAGGGGTTGCAAGGTCAAAGAGCTCAGAGCAGCCTGCAACTGAGTTTACACATGCAGCAAGCATATTTGATAATGAATTAAAAATCGGCAGAGTCTGGGTGCTAATACCGTTTGGAAAACCGGCTAGCATAGCTGCAATCCCGCCGTCCGAAGGGTCAGCAAGGTTATGGGATATATCGGCAGCATTCTGAAGGCCCGGGTAAGTACCGTCAATTCCTCCCGGGACAAAGAACTGGGCCATTGCATACGCGGCAGCAACTGTGGTCCGTTCGTTAAGTACTACATTATCCACAACAGGAAGCCTGCCAAGTATAAGTGCAAGCCTTACAGCTGAACTGTCTGACAGCTGGTTTGTTTTTGCAATATTCAAGGGGTCGTTCTCAGCTATGAGGTATAAAATCGCATTATCATCACCAGGGTCTTCAAAGGCAATTGAAAATGCACCTGTTTCATCAGCTACATCTTCACCAAGGAGTATAATACCACTGCCTATTCCCGAACAGAAAAGACTGACACTGGAGCCGGGTATCACCTGGTTTCCACTCCTTACCACACCGTTTATTTCACCCTGGCCATTGTCACTGTCAGAACAGGAAACAAAAAATAATAAGGAAAAAAAGAAAGCAGCAAAGACGGATTTTAAAAATGGTTTTTTAAATACGTCCATATTGTCACCCCTTAAGAAGTTAATACTAAATTTTAATAACGCGGCAAAGAAGGGTCAAGCTTCGGGGACTAATGAATCAAATGAGTAGCCGTGAAGTCCTATCTCAAAGGCAAATTTGTTTTCTACCACCTGTTTCTGATTCTCAGAGTATTCGTGCTGGTAGTTTTTCTTTTCTTTACGGTAATGCGATTTTTCGAAGACATCAAGCGAGCCTTTATAAGGGACCCCCAGTTCACCAAAGACTTCACCAAGTTCAACATCGAGGTATTCATATTTTACAACCCTGTCAACAAGGAGGTTCTTATCGCAATCAGTATAGATCTCGTAGTTATAAGGCAGTTCAGCTTTTTCGAGATATTCATCAAATGAAATATTTTCATTATAGGCCCTGTACCTTTGCCTTACAAAATGAAAATGCGAGAGCACCTTGTCCCAGGGGTTCCTCTCTACGGTAAATTTATAGTAGCTGTCCCATATATCCTTAGGGATGCGCCGCTTTATATGAGTAGCCATAATATGTGAATTAAATTTTTTACCCGACATACATCTCCATAGTGTCCTGAGCATTTTCTTTGAAGAAGGGTACTGCTCCTGCATCCTCGGGATGGGATTAAAAAACCCCTTATAGTTGCGCGGATTATAGGTCCCCTCGGGTTTATCAATCGGGGTTATTATGTCTTCTTGGCCGCACAGGTTGCAAAGATAAGTCTGGATGCTTGACCCGGCGGTCTTTCTTGTTTTAATGAATATGAATTTGTATTTATGTGAAATAATCATTTTACTTAAAAATTATACTGTAACTTCTACAATTCAGAAATTTCTTTTAACGCCAGGAAAAGCGCCTGCGTTCCCAGCCTTCCATAACCAAGATCACTGGTTTTCTCGTAAAGTTCTTTGGAAAGCTTAAGTCCGGGAAGTTTCAGTTCCATTCGTTCACATTCGGAAATGGCTATACCAAGGTCCTTTATGAAATGCTCTACAAAAAATCCGGGAGCAAAGTCATCATTAACAATTTTCGGCCCCAGGTTCTCCATGAGCCATGTAGAGGCGGCACCCGCACAGACAGTCTGGATCATCTTGTCAGGATCAAGCCCTGCTTTATGGCTGTAGATAAGTGCTTCACATATCCCGATCATAACACCTCCAACAGTTATCTGGTTGCAAACCTTTGTATGCTGTCCGGCACCGGGGCCGCCTTCATATACAATCTGGTGTCCCAATAGACCAAGAAGAGGCATAACAGAATCAGCTGCTTCCTTATCACCGCCTAACATTATTGAGAGTTTTGCATTTTTTGCACCCACATCCCCGCCTGATACCGGGGCATCCACTGCATAACAACCGAGGTTTTTAGCTTTGTCATAAATCTCTACAGAAAGTGAAGGCTCTGTAGTGGTCATATCCACAAGTACAGTTCCGGGTTTCAGATTATTAAATATCCCGTTTGATCCGAAATATACTTCCCTTACATCATTAGGATAGCCTACTATCGTAAAGACAATGTCAGATTTTTCCGCGACTTCAGCCGGGCTGTTGCAACAAACCGCGCCGGAATTTACGAGGCCCTTTGTTTTTTCAATTGTTCTGTTGAATACGGAGGTTTTATAGCCGGCAGTAATCAGGTGACCGCACATTGGCTCACCCATAATGCCAGTGCCGATCCAGCCTATACTTGTATCTTCAATGGAAACTGTTTTTGGCATGATACTACTGCTTTGATATTGTGTTTTCTTTAAGCGATGGGAGGTATTTCCCGCCGAGTACGACTTCACCGCTTGCTTTGCCGGACTTAAGCCGGTCTACAATATACTCCCTGTCAGGGCCTAGAATGTTCACCCCGTGGTCGGACTCCACAAGGCATAGAAGGCTCGCGTTGTCAGTATTGTTATTGGCAAGTTCATAAATTGCAGAATAATTTAGTATTGCTGCTTCCACTGTCCCGCATGGAAGTGAAGGATTTGTCGCACCTGCATGGTATTCATTCTTGGCAAACCAGTTGGGGTCAGGGTAACCGTGAAAATGAAGTATCGGCATACCGTCCTGTATAATGTCTGGTTTATAAAGGGCAGATGATATTGCCTGCGCAAGTATCACATAAGTATCAAATGAAGGTCTTATGTCCCGCCTTGTAAGGTCAATCCCGCCGGGGATCTCTAGGTAGAGTTTGCCTTTTATAAGCCCTATCCTCACGATATCTGTCTTGGGGTTTAAGTTGGTTTTATCACATCCGGATCTTGATGTTACAATCCATATGTCGGGTACCTGCTGGTAGACCTCTTTGCCGTTTAATACGGTGTTTACATACCAGCGGTCTTCATCTGTAGCCCGGACATCACCTTCCGGTATGCCCTCTATCGGATTTAGTGATTCCCACTCTTTTTTTGTTATAGTTTTCTTACCCACATACTTTGGTGCCTCCGCAAGTGCGATAAAACCGTATGAAACACCCGTGCGGCCGTCAAGTATCTTGTTTACAACGTCCCTGTGCGACTGGCGCTTCACTTTCTCACTAAATTTGGAACCCTCGGGAAAAAGGTCCGTATCACGCATTGTCTTACCAAGCTCGGCAAGCCTCTTTGCATAGTCGTTGTTCTCGGAATCGAATTTCCCCTGGATAAACCTGTTTAGCACAGGCGGTTTGATGGGTGCATATATCTTTGGTATCAGTGACTTTGTAACAAAGCTGTTCAGCTCGTCATGGTTGTATATGGAATCAGAGAGATTCATATTAATAATAGCAAATTTCTTCCCGGATATACCAATCACGATTTCAGACATGGTGGAAATCAGGTTCCTGAGACCAAGGGTAATCTTTCTTTCATAAGTTGTATCATTATCTTCGAATTCAGGGTCGAGTGTCATCAGGGTTATGATCTGGGTATTAAACGGGTCCATCACATATCGGGCAGTAAAGTCGTCCGCCCATCCGCTGATTTTAAGAATATCCATGACAGAACGTTCGGAGTTTCTGACCATCCGGTAAATACCTTCTGCCACCTGGGTAAAAATTTTCCTTACGGGCGAATGCTCCCTTTTAACATCGATTACAGCATTAATATTGCGTTTTACTTTCCTGGTACTCAGCAATTTTGAGATAAGGCCGTTTGTAACTTCCTCGGAGGTCGCTTCCTCCCACGGGACTACTTCAACGCCGTTGTCCCTGAGGCATTTAATAAGAGATTCCCTGTAATTCTTGACATTGCCTTCGTAGTAGTTTGAAGGGACAGGGCGGAACGTTACTTTTACCCTTTCTGCCATCTCTCTTGGCATCTTGGGGTTTATAATATCCTTATTAACCGGCATCCCTGACAGTATTGAAATTGTAGACAGTTCCAGGTCTGCGATGTGACCGTTCTTCATATTTAATTTATTCCTTTGAAAAATCCCCTACTATACTACACGATTAAAATTATTTTTATATCACGAGTTTTTCTGCGCTTTTTCCTGAGTGAGGTACTTTTCTATTTCTGATCCCAGATGGCCCCTGACACTGTTTTCAAGCTCTTCCCTTCCCTTCTTTCCACGCGGGAGCTGTGCCACATCAATCGGATCAAAAAACTTTACATTAATAACCTTATTGGGGCTTAATTTAAATTCATCCTTGTTTTTTATGTTTTTGCCCCCCCATATCAGCATTGGGACTACCGGGACCCCTGCAAGCATGGCTATCAGAAAACCGCCTTTCTTAAATGGCAGGAGAGTGCCGTCATAACTTCTTGTGCCTTCCGGCGCGAGTATCAGTGAAGGGCCGGTCTTAATTTCCGAAACAATTTTTTTTACCTCTTTAGTGTCTTCGGAAGAGCCGTCTCTGGAGACAAAATAATGCCCTCCAATTTTTGAGACCCACCCTACAAACGGTATGCTCAATACCTCTTTCTTCATTACGGCTTTCCATTCAAAGGGTAATACCGCTGCGAAGGTCAGGATATCAAAAGAACTCTGATGATTGTACATTATTATTGTGCTCTTATCCTGAGGGAGTTTGTCAAAGTCCTCGATTTCAAGCTTTATGCCCCATGACCAGAGCATGGACCTGCCCCAGTTTCTCACAGCGATTGTTACAGCAAGCCTGTTAGAAAACGTTGCCAGCAAAAGGCCCACAACGCCCCAGAAAGTGGTAAAAAATGCTGAAAAGATATAAGCAATTAATAGTCTGACCATAATATTTTCAATTGATTTATCACTGAACAGAAAATAAAGTCAAGTGTATTGCCGTTACCCGGGGACAAGTACCCTGAGACGGTTTTTAAGTAATGTAATACTGTAGACACCCTTTTCCAGCATAAATATTTCACCGTCCATGTGCCCTGGAATACTCTCATTCACGGTAAGCTCGGCATTATCGAGTTTAACAATTTTGACACCTTCCCGTCCGACATGGTCCGCTTTAAGGGCACGGCTTAGTGTAATAAGCCGCCTAAAAAAATTCATATCTACTATTAAATGGATATCAAGCAGGTTATCACTCACACTTGCTTCCGGTGCAAGGCGGATACCACCCTGCGTGGGGCCGTTGGAGGCCCCTAGCAGTATAAAATCGTCCTCATAAATTTCCCCGCCTGAACTTAATTTCGCCGAAAACCCCTTAAACTTAAATGCCTCGATGACAGCACCTATAAGATAGCCGGCAAAAGCGCCGAAAACTTTTAAACGACTGAACCTTTTTGCAACAGCACCGTCCAGGCCGATACCAAGTCCGTTTATGAAACACCTGTCACGGAACCTGCCGATATCAACTCCTAACTCCCGACCGTTTAAAATGTTACTGAGTGCCTGGTTAAAATCCCGGGGTATTCCGAGCGCCCTGGGAAAGTCATTACCGCTTCCGCCCGGAATAATGGAAAACACAACTTCAGAATCATGAATTGCATTTACTATTTCACTTGAGGTGCCGTCGCCCCCGACGGAAATTATATGGGTAAAACCCGCTTTTGCGCCTTTTTTGGCAAAATCCTCGGCATCACCGCGTTTTTGGGTAAGTTTTATCTCATATCTGACATTATTTTCGTCAAGAAATCTTGCAATTTCTTCCGGATTCGAGCCGTTTTTCCCCTTCCCCGACCTGGGATTTATTATGATAAGATAATTTCTATCCTGTATATTATTCATCACATTAGATTTTATCTGCTATATCAGTAATAGTAACTAGCACCGAATATTAATTTTCCACCTTGCTAAAGATTATATTTCATGGTATTAATGTGGGGTTTATTTTAAAATCACAGGAGAAATTTTATGTCTGAACAAACACAGACCGGCGAATTGGTAAGCATGAAAAACCTTCTTGAAGCCGGTGTACATTTTGGCCACCAGAAAAGTCACTGGAATCCGAGAATGAAGTCTTATATTTTCGGCACCAGGAACGGGATCCATATTATCGACCTCCAGCAGACTGTAGGCCTTTTTAAACGTGCAAATGACTTTATAAAAGGAGTTGTAAGTGAAGGCGGTGATGTACTATTCGTAGGGACTAAAAAACAGGCCCAAGGTATTATTTCCGAAGAAGCCCAAAGGTGTGAAATGCCTTACATTAACTCAAGATGGCTCGGGGGAACACTCACTAATTTCCATACAATCAGGTCAAGGGTCGACTACCTTCTGGAACTTAAGAAACTTGAAGAAGAGGGCCAGATGGACCTTCTGCCTAAAAAAGAGGTAAAAAACCTAAGAAGGGAAATGCAAAAGCTTGAATACCTGATAGGCGGAATAGTAAACCTTAAAAGGCCCCCTGCAGCAATTTTTATTATAGACACCCGGAAAGAGGATATAGCTGTTAAGGAAGCAAAAACACTGGGAATTCCAATAGTGGCAGTTGTTGACACAAACTGCAACCCCGAAGACGGCGACTACATCATCCCAAGTAACGACGATGCTATAAGGGCAATTAAACTTTTTGTATCCAAAGTAGCGAACGCATGCATAGAAGGCAAACATATTTACGAGCAGAAACTCATGGCTGGTGAAATTGAAAAGCCACAGGAAGAAGAATCAAGCGTAATTGTTGAAAGAAAAGTATTCGTATTCAAGGAATTCGGCGATGAGAACAAGGAAGAAGCCGAATCCACATCAGTAGCAGTATCCGAAGGACCTGCTGAAAACAAAGAAGCAGAAACAAAGGAGGAACCATCAGAAGATGCCTGAAATTACAGCTCAAATGGTAAAAGATCTTAGAGACCGTACAGGGGCCTCGTTTATAGACTGCAAAAATGCACTTGCCGATACAGAAGCAGATTTTGAAAAAGCACTAGAACTATTAAAAATAAAAGGTGTTGCCAAGGCTACTAAGAAAGCAAGCAGGGTGACCCCGGAGGGATCTATAACCTCCTACATCCATGCTGGCGGCAAAATCGGAGTACTTCTTGAAATCAACTGTGAAACAGACTTTGTAGCAAGGAACGAAGAGTTCCAGCAACTCTCAAGAGAGATTGCAATGCAGATCGCAGCCGCAAATCCGCAATACATAAAATCGGAAGACATCCCCGAGAGTGTTGTTGAAAAAGAAAAAGAAGTATTAAAAGCCCAGGTAATTGAAGAAGGGAAAAAGCCCGAGATTGCCGATAAAATAGTTGAAGGAAAGATAAATAAATTTTACGAAGAAATGTGCCTGCTTGAACAGGCATACATAAGGGAGCCTAAAACTAAAATAGCCGACCTAATTCAGAACGCAATTGCAAAAATAGGTGAGAACATAGTAATTAGAAGATTTGAAAGGTTCCAGCTTGGTGAACCGTTAGATTAATTAAAATTATATGACTTCACCCCGAAAGAAAAAACCTAAGTATAAAAGAATACTTTTAAAGTTGAGTGGAGAAGCTCTCCAGGGCACTGATAATTATGGTATAAATGCCAAAATTCTTTCAACAATTTCAAGTGAAATAAAAGAAATACACGAACAGGGTGTAGAGGTATCTATAGTTATTGGCGGCGGTAATATCTTCAGGGGTATTTCCGGTGCCTCAACAGGCATGGACAGGTCTACCGCGGATTACATGGGGATGCTGGCCACCGTAATTAACGCTCTTGCCCTGCAGGACTCACTCGAAAGAAACGGTGTTCTGACCAGAACACAGACGGCACTTGAAATAAAACAGGTAGCAGAGCCTTTTATTAAAAGAAGGGCAATCAGGCACATTGAAAAAGGCCGTGTTGTTATATTTGCGGCGGGCACAGGCAACCCGTTTTTCACAACTGACACAGCAGCCACCCTGCGCGCACTCCAGATAAGTGCTGACATTATCCTGAAGGCCACCAAAGTAGACGGTGTATATGATAAGGACCCGATGAAATTTAAGGATGCCAAAATGTACGATGAACTTAGCTATATGGACATACTTAAAAAAGAGCTCAAGGTCATGGACGCTACCGCGATTTCACTGTGCATGGAAGAGAAAATCCCGATTATTGTCTTTAACCTGTTCAAAAAAGGGAATATTAAACGTATAATTGATGGTAAAAGGATTGGTACTATAGTAAGGAGTAGTTAATTATGTGTGACGAAATTGATCTATACCTTGATGATGCCGAGACCAGGATGAGCAAGACCATCAGCGTACTCAAGCAGGACATGAACAAGGTCCGTACCGGAAGGGCCTCTACGGCACTTGTAGCTGATATAGTTGTCGATTACTATGGAGCTGCAACCCCGCTTAACCAGATGTCAAATGTAACAACCCCCGATTCGACTTCCATTATTATTCAGCCCTGGGATGAAACACTTCTTGGAGAAGTTGAAAAAGCAATTGTAAAATCAGACATTGGTATAACACCTGCAAATGATGGTAAAATTATCAGGCTTAACATTCCACCCCTCAACGAGGAGAGAAGGAAAGAACTTGTTAAATATGTTTCCAAAATTTCGGAAGACCATAAAGTATCAATCAGGCAGATAAGAAAAGACACTAACAATCATATAAAAGATCTGGAAAAGAGTGAGAATATACCAGAAGACATAATAAAGAAGGCACTTTCGCAGGTACAGGTGCTGACAGACAAAATGATTGATGAAATAAATATCGTCAATGAAAAAAAACAAAAAGAAGTATTGGAAATTTAAGTTATAATTTTAGTATATAAAAACACTCGGAAGTGATATAAAAATGAAATCATCTATATCCGGCCTTTCATCTTATGTATTTATGGCTTCTTTAGTTGCACTCGTAGTTTCCGCGTTTGCCCTGGTAATAATAGTTTCAAGGCATTTCTTTACTACAATATCAGCTAATGAGATTGAGATGGGTTACCGATTCCTGACAATATTTATCGCTTCAGCCATAGTTGCCCCGATTACACTTTACATAAATCTCAGATGCGACCGGGTTGAGAAACTTAAAGATGAGGAAAGTTTCTAAATATTTTTTCACTATTAGTTTTCCTACTTCTTAAATTTAAATGAAAAACCTTTCCTTAAACCGAAGACCCTCGCTGATAATATGCGTAAATGACATTAAACTCCAGGACACTGTCCTAAACCTTACCGATAAAACAAATTTTTCTTCGGTTTACCTTACAACTTATGCAGAGCTGCTTGGCGATATACAGACAAAAAATCCTATGTCAGTAGTAATAGAATTTACCGACGATAAAGACGACAATTTATATTTTTTAAAACAGTTAAAAAAGAATTTCCCCCATATAGACATAGTAGTAATTTACAGTTTTACGGATACGGAGCTTAATACAAAGGATTTCAGGTTAAAGGCCCTTCAAAACGGCGCAACCGACTGCATAAAATATCCCGATGAAATAAAATTTCTGGATATCCGTCTGAATAATTCATACGCCAGGCAGTTTTCAATGCTTGAGCTTAACACAAACCTTGATTTTTGGAGCACTATTAATAAAGCAGTTAAATCCATTATTAAAGACCTTTACGGTAAGGCCTTTTACAAACGCCTTTTAAAACAGTCGATTAATATTACCAAGAGCGATTACGGGTCGCTCGTAATGTTTGAAGATAAAATACCCGCCTATTCACTAGCCTGGGACGGGAATAGCTGGCTGGAGGATGATTCCCCCGAAATAGAGTTTTCAGCCAACCTTTATAACCTTCAGCTTAGCGACAACTTTATTTTCTTGGAAGATGACGATCTGCTGAACCAGTCAAACTTCCCGTTTGTATTCAGGCAGTTTTCACTAATGTCTTACCTTAACTTCCCGATTTACAATAAGAACAAGGAAATGATTGGTTTTCTGGAGCTTTACAAGACCAGCAACAAATTTGATGCAAGCCTTCACACGACCCTTGTTAAAATAGTTCTTGAATCCCTTCCATTTGAAAAAATTTCATGGAAAGACAACCGGGACAAGCAGTCTCAGGTTGAGGTCCGCTATGATGACAACTACCTTTCAATTGTAGATAACACGCCTCTTCCAATACTTATAATCAAAAACGATATTATATCGTATGTTAATAAAGCCACTTGCGGAATTCTCGGTTACGAAAAAAGGGACCTAATTAATATTGAGTTTGTCAAAATTAGCCCGAGCCCGTTAAAAAGAAGTAATCTTAACGATGATGATTCAGATCCAAACGCAATAGGACTGATCTCTCTCGACCTGCAAAAGAAAAACGGCGACATTATCAGCCTCAATGGTGATATGAGTTTTATCACTTTTATGAACAGCAATGCTATTTTACTGATCTGCAGTGAAAAGCAAAACAGGAAAATGGAGCCCGAGCATTCAGATTCAAGTGAAGCGCTAAGGCTGGCTGCCGCGGTAAACAGTTTAAAATCTGCCGTGACCATTACCGATATGGAAAGAAAAATTGCATATGTAAACCCCGCGCATAAAAGTACCTTTGGATATGAACCCGATGAACTTGTCGGCAACCCCAGCAGTATACTTTTTTCCATCGATGACCCTTCAGGGATAAGTGAAAAAATATATGACGCCATTGTGGCAGTTGGATGGGAAGGTGAAAGAATAAGTATAAGGAAAGACGGTGAAGTATTCCCATCGTATGAGAAAATATCTCTTGTAAAAGACAAAGGCGGTAACCCGTTAGGTGTTGTTTCTATTATTGATGAGATTACCGAACGAAAGAGACTGGAGCAGGCACTTAAAGAGTCCGAAGAACGTTACAGGACACTTGTAGAGACCGCTTCCACCGCGATTATAGCCCTTGATGAAAATGGCAGGATCATTCTCTACAACCCCTCGGCTGAACAGATTTTCCTATATACAAAGACAGAACTCATGGATATGACACTGCTTTCCCTGATAGATGAAATAAATGGCGACGTATCGGACCTTGACAACCTGATAGGTACTACTGCCGAGCTTTACGGAATAAACAAGAAAGGGGACAAATTCCCGGTAGAAATAACATTTTCAAAATGTACAATTGAAGGGAAAAGTATTTATACCGCCATCATACTCGATATAACCGAGCGAAAGAATTTACAGAACCAGCTGATCCAGTCCGCGAAACTTGCGGCCATAGGAGAGCTGATATCCGGCGTTACACATGAAGTAAACAACCCGCTGGCCGTTGTTATGGGTTACTCGGAGATGCTTCTTGCAGAAAGCGGCGTTGATGAGGAAACGAAAAAAGCTATTAAAGTAATCTTCAGTGAATCCGAGAGGGCGAGGAAGGTTATTCAAAACATGCTTTCTTTTGCAAGGCAGAATGCCCCTGACAAGGAACCCGTGATGCTCAACGAAGTAATTGAGAAGACACTTGAGCTTGCCGATTTTGACCTGAGAAAGAACTCGGTAAAAGTGATTAAAAAATTTGATGACAGCCTGCCTCTGATTCTTGGCGAAGCCAACCAGCTTCAACAGGTTTTTCTTAACCTTTTAATGAATGCCCAGCAGGCAATGTCTGAAAACGGTTCAGAAGGTACAATTACCATAGAGACTATTAAAGACACTGGCACAGAAGCTGAAAGCACCAGCGGTTTTGTAAAGGTAATTGTGTCTGATGACGGGCCGGGCATCCCGGCTAAGATTGTGGACAGCATATTTGACCCGTTCTTTACTACCAAACCTGAAGGCGTGGGTACGGGCCTCGGGCTCTCAGTTTCCCTTGGGATTATCAAGGACCATAATGGAAATATCGAAGTAGAGAGTGTTGAAAACAAGGGTACCAGCTTTAATATTCAGTTCCCATTCAGTCAGAACAGTTAATTTTCTCTAACCGATTATACCGGACCCGTTCATATAAGGTACCAGGACGTCAGGTATTTTTACCGTACCGTCTTTTTGCTGGTAATTTTCCAAAATTGCGATAAATGCCCTTCCAATGGCTATGCCTGAGCCATTCAGGGTGTGAACAAATGCCGGTTTTCCGCCCCCGCCCGGCCTGTATCTAATATTGGCCCTCCTTGCCTGGAAACTTTCAAAATTACTGCATGAAGAGATTTCCCTGTATCTTTGCTCACTTGGTATCCATACCTCTATATCGTATGTCTTTGCAGATGAAAAGCCCATATCCCCGGTGCAGAGAACTACTATCCTGTAGGGAAGCCCCAGCAGTTCAAGAATTCTGGAAGCATCACGGGTCAGTTTTTCATGTTCATTATAGGAGTTCTCAGGTGCGGTAAGTTTAACGAGTTCAACTTTGTTAAACTGGTGCTGGCGGAAAATTCCGTGAATGTCCTTCCCGTAGGAACCTGCTTCTTTTCTGAAACAGGGCGTATAAGAAACATATTTCATTGGAAGCTCTTCTTCATCCAGTATTTCGTCCCTTTTAATGTTTGTAACCGGCACCTCGGCAGTAGGGACAAGATAGTAGTCCGTATCATTGAGCTTAAACAGGTCTTCTTCGAACTTTGGCAGATTCCCCGTTCCTATGAAACTCGCGGTATTCGCGATAAACGGCGGCAGTACTTCAAGGTATCCATGTTCACTTATATGTAAATCGAGCATAAAATTAATTAATGCCCTTTCAAGCCTGGCGCCCTGCCCTTTGTATAGTGCAAACCTGGAACCGGTTATTTTAGCAGCCCTTGGAAGATCAAGAATATCCAGGTTACTTCCAAGCTCAACGTGGTCTTTTACTTCGAAATCAAACTCTTTAGGCTCACCCCATTTAAGGACCTCGGGATTGTCATTTTCATCGGCCCCCACCGGCACAGAATCATCAGGAATATTAGGGATATGCAGCATCATATCGCGGTATTCACTTTCGATTTCAGCCCGTTTAGTATTTAAGTCTTTGATTTTACCGGATATTTCTTTAAGTTCTTTCGACAGCTTATCAGCTTCTTCATCACTGCCGTCCCTTTTCAGTTCACCAACTCTTTTTGAGCCCTGGTTCCTTTCATGTTCAAGTGTTTCAACCTGGACAATAACGTTCTTTCTTTCCTCGTTAAGTTTCTCAAGCCCCTCGAAGTCAAGCTCCATACCCCTTTGTAAAACTTTTTCCTTAACAGTTTCGAGATTATTTTCCAGGTATTTTTGTTCTAGCATCTATATTTCCGTATATATTTCAATTTTAAATAAGCCTTATATATTAACATAACATTCAGATTCCTAAACCAGAACCAGTCCAACATTGAAAATTCTAAAGGGTTAAGCATAATTCTACAAAAAAAAGGAACAACCATGAAAAAACTCGAAAACGGATTAGAGATTACTTATTTTGGCCACTCAACTTTCGGGATAAAGTCGCCCGAGGGGAAAAAGATAATAATTGATCCCTGGATTGATACAAACCCTTCCTGCCCCGAAGAGCTGAAAACCATTGATTCAGTTGATATTATTGCTGTCACACACGGCCATTTTGACCACATAGGGGACCTTATAGATATATGCCGCGAACATAACCCGGTTGTTGTCGCAAACTGGGAGATATGTGACTGGCTGGGTACAAAGGGCATTGAGAACTGTATGCCTATGAACAAGGGCGGCGTTCAGGTAATAGACAATATAAAATTTATCATGACCCACGCCCAGCACAGCAGCGGTATAAAGGAAGATGACGGTACGATAATCTATGCGGGTGAACCGGGTGGATATGTAATACAGTTTGAAAACGCCTACAGCATATATCATGCCGGTGATACAAACCTGTTCGGTGATATGAAATTAATTGACGAACTCTACAAGCCTGACCTCTCCATGCTTCCGATAGGTGATGTATTTACAATGTCTCCATACGAGGCCTCCTATGCATGCAGGCTGCTTAAATCCAGGTTTATTTTACCCATGCACTACGCAACGTTCCCGCTTCTTTCAGGGACCCCGGAAGAGCTTACGGAGCTGACCAGGGACATTCCCGGCCAGGAGGTGCTTGCTTTAAAACCGGGAGAATGCCTTACATAGTTAGCAACAATCTGTTAAATCAGTGCAAATATAACGGCCGAACGCAGCCGATAATATAAAACTAATTTCCAATATTTCTTGACACCTATATGATTTACAAAAATAATATAGTGCTAATGAATAAAAAAGTTATAACATTCCTGCTTTTGGGACTTCTTGTATTTTCCGCATGTGGTAAAAAGACCAAGATCCAGAGCGGGACGGCACAGGAGCTTTACGCAAGTGCCACTAACGAGCTTTACAACAAAAAAGGCGGCTTCCCCTGGATATTAACGGGCCCCGATTACGACCTCATACTTGAAACACTTCGTGAAATTCAGCTTAGGTACACGTTCAGCCCCTTTGCAACTCTTGCTGAAATAAGGACCGCTGACACATACTTCAGGAAGGAAGAGTACCTTCAGGCAATCACCGAGTATGATAATTTTATCAAGAACCACCCTGGCCATAACGAAGTAGAATATGCAATGTACCAGCTTGCACTCTCTAATTACAATTTAAAAGGCGGCAAGGACAGGGACCCGACTTTTGCAAGGGAAGCAGTAAAGTGGTTTACACTGTTTAAAGACAAATACCCCAATTCGGAACTTGTCCCGGAAGCTGACAAGCGTATAGTCAAATGCAAAAATATTCTTGCCGAAAGAGAAATTTTTATTGGCAAGTTTTACCTGCGAAAGAAAAACTATAAGGCGGCAGAAGCAAGGTTTAACCTTGTATTGCAGGATTTTCCTGACTCAAAATATACCGAGGAAGCATACAGGTTAATCAGTAAACTGCCTGCAGAGCAAACCCCCGAATCCTGATGAGATTTCCTTCATTTATTCTTTTTTTATTTACTGTACT
>CAJHZB010000002.1_pt1 | contig 34430 bp, 34 predicted proteins | sample 9198931 | NCBI WGS metagenome assembly CAJHZB01 (sample SAMEA7708346, study PRJEB35096) | sediment metagenome | biome: marine neritic benthic zone biome [ENVO:01000025]; feature: sediment [ENVO:00002007]; material: shallow marine sediment [ENVO:03000034] sea grass bed [ENVO_01000059] ... | reverse complement strand
AACTGAAAAATAAAACTTGTTTTAAATATTAGCTTCATAATTATTATTACTTATCCGGTGGGTGTGGACTTGAGCAATATAACTAATTATTATAAATATTATAATTTTTGGGGTGAATTTTGATTTCTATTTTACAAAAATTTTTATTTATATCTCTTATGGCTTTATTAATCAGTCCTGCCCCCACCTTTGGGCAGGCTAAAAACCAGTTTAACCTACTAGGTGAGGCAGAAAATTTCGAAATTAATGTTAGGATCGTCGGTAAACCCGAGATTTATGACAAACTGGCAATTACTAAAATAGACCTAAAGAACAATATGGTCACCCACCTCAAGAACAAGGGTATGAGAATTGAAAACAGGAGTTCCAATATGATACTTCTGACCCTTACGATCCTTGAGGCAAAAGAGTGTTACACTTTTGATATTGAGATTAATGTCCTGGAAACTGTACTTTCAGCCAAAAGCTATGACCCCGGCAGGGCGGCCGTGTATTCAACCGGATCTGTAGGTTATATCTGCAATCTACCCAATACAAGTGCCACTATAAATAACAATGTAAACATTTTTCTTGACGACCTTGTAAATGACTACTTAAATGCCAAAAAAGCTGGAAAACCAAAAAAACCGAAGTAAACTGCAACCCTAAAGCATTTCCAAAGTTTAATATATAAAAGAAATTTTAAGGAGATTTAATATGAAATACTTTTTAATAGTTTTAAGTTTTTTATTTGTTTCAATAGCAGGTGCAGCACAAGTTGATACTAAAAACAGTGAGTTTGACTGGTATGCATCAAAAGTCACAGGTGATCATTACGGCAAAGTGATGCTTAATGAATCAACTCTTACTGAAAAAGACGGGAAAGTTGCTGGCGGAGAGTTTATAATGGATATGAACACTTTTACTGTAGAAAACATATCCTCTCCCAAACATGAAAAAGATTTTCTTGACCATATGAAAAGCGGCGATTTTTTTGACGTGGCTAAATACCCAACTGCCACTTTGAAAATAAATAAGATTGAAGGCAATAACGTGGAAGGCGACTTAACAATCAAAGGAAAAACAAACCCGATTAACTTTACTATGGAACAGAAGGGTGATCTGGTAACGGGTAAGATGAAGTTTGACCGTACAAAATATGATATGATATACAGGTCGGGAAATTTCTTTAAGGACCTCGGCGACAAGATGATCCACGACGAGGTTGTAATTACTTTTAAAGTTAAGGTAATAGAATCTTAAACAGAATAAAAAAAGGAGTAATGGTTTATTCCATTACTCCCTAAAATTTGAATATTTAAATACTCTTATTAATTACCATCTAAGAATGGCAGTTCAAAGTTTTGAAGGAAGTTTGCATCCAAAGTTCCTCTTCCATTTCCATTATTCAATCCAATATAAGCGACCTGTATTTCTCCAAACGGTTCTGTTGGCTGCCCAATCTTTTTTAACCTTACAAAACCATTAGAAATATTGTTGTTGGGACAGAGAAGCTCTCCACCCTTACTATGTGGAATTGCATCATTTATACCGTATTCAAAAGCGGCTACACTTGCAGATCCATCTCCAAAATTTACATTTTCTGGATTAAGTATTTCTTCTATTAAAGGGCTGTCCTGGTTAATACACGCATAAAGCACATTTCTGCATGAAAAAGGTACTTCATTGAGGTCATAAATATCTACATCAAATATTTTAAAAGTATTTAGAACATCGTCTACACTAATTTCAGCAATCTCAGAGCCAAGGTCATCGTAAGGAATAATGATAATGTCAGATAGTGTTACACCCGCTTCAGTGTTAAAGTTAAAAGTAGAGAAATCGGATGAACGAGTTTCTTCAGATTGGCCTGCTAGGTTAGTCCTGTATTCATAACCGTTATTATCCTCAATCCTTAAATTTCCAATCAGTTCATTACTTTCATTTGCTGGATCAGGGGTTCTGTAAAATGAAACAATCCCGTATGCATTATCCGGTAATACAACACCTGAAGGATTTCCGTCATTTGTGATGATATCTCTTAAATTATAGGTATGTGTATCATTTGGTGTGAATGTATCAAAAAAATCATTTTCATTACAGTTGTTCGAAACATCAAATATTTGTACATGCACAGTTTCACTTTCTGCACCATCTATATTTGTAATCTGCACAAAAGATTCCCTGTCTCTTAAATCAAAGAAACCAATTAATATGTCAGAAGCAGCATCAGTTTCAGCTACATATTCACCGGTACTCGAAAAAGCTCCCGATGTACTAAAAATAACTATAGAAAAAATAAAGAATAAAGTTTTTATTCTGCCCACTTGATTTACCCTCCTTTAAAGTAAAAATCCGTATAACATTAACTAATTATTGTTATTTTACTATTAATATTGGTAATTTAGGCCAATAATAGTTATTTATAAATATTGTAATGGAAAACAATGACCAGCTTAAAACTACTATCAGCACAATAAAGGGATATGCCTACAGTAATATAATTACCCGTGAAGACCTGATGGCAGTCCTGTATTTATCATTGGAATTTAAGGCCCGGGAAATGTTTAAAACCATAGTCAGTGAAGAGCTGGTAGAGATGATAAAGGGTAATCCCCGCTTTCCTGATAAAGACGACGAATTTAAAATAACAGAAAAGGGGTTTGAATTAATAGGGGAGAAGTAGATGAAATTCAGCCTTGCACCCGTACAGTCCAAAAACAGGTTTGATATGCTGAAGCATCAGGCAATACTCGCTGAGCAGCTTGGCTATGAAGCACTCTGGGCACATGAACATCATTCAGAAGGGATGATGTACCCAAGCCCCCTTATGGTGCTTTCAATACTCGCCTCAAAGACAAAAACCATAAAGCTCGGAACGAATATGCTCCTCCTTTCACTTCACCACCCCGTAAGAGTAGCAGAAGAAGGTGCAATGGTGGATAACCTTTCAAACGGAAGGCTCAGGCTTGGCGTAAGCGCAGGCTATTCTGAGATTGATTTAAAAGCATTTAACGTCGACCCTAAAAACCGCGGACAAAAAATGGAGGAAGGCCTCTCGATAATCAGAAAACTCTGGAGCGGCGGACATGTTAATATCGATGATGAGTTTACACACCTTCACGATTTTTCCATTTTTCCCCCTATAGTACAGCAGCCACGTCCCCCGATCTATGTTGGTGCTACCGTAAACAAGGCCATACAGCGTGCTGCCAGGCTGGGTGATGAGTTCCTCATCAGTGCTACCCAGCGAAAAAGTGATATTCCGAGAATCCTGGATGTTTATAAAGCAGAACTTCAGTCACTGGGTAATGATTTCAGTGAAAAAACCGCCACTATTAACAGGCTCGTTCATGTTGTAGAAAATAATGAACGTAAAAAGTGGGCCCGTGAGTTTTTCGGTAATGCACTTCTAAGGCTGTATGACTCATGGGGACATTCCAATATCACGGAACTTGATGACAGGGAAAGGGTCCTTGATGAAGTATGCGACCAGAACTTTATTATTGGCGAGCCGTCTGAATGTATAGACAGGATCAATGAATATGCAGATCTAGGAATTGGGGAAATTGCATGCCTTATGAATTTCGGTGGGCCTGACCCGGACAAAGTGGAAAGTTCAATGAAACTTATGTCTGAAAAAGTAATGCCGGAGTTTCTTTAACAAATCCGGCACACAATTTTACTCGGAAATTATTTCTATGAAATTCCTTTTTGGCCTGCCGTCAAGAAAACTCCTGAGCTGGTCAAGGCTTCCGTTACTTTCTCTCCAGTGATGGTATTTCTCATAATGTGCCTTGGATTCCCACTTTTCAATAAGAAACATTAAAGTCGGGTCTTCCTCGTCAACATTCATACTTATTCCCTGGTTGCCGTCAAAATTTCTAGTATCGGGAAGATTATCTATAAAAAACTGTTTTGCTTCCTCGAGTGTTTCAGGTTTTAACCTTGCTTCTACAATAATTCCTATACTCATTAATATTCTCCTGTGGGTTTTTATTATCACTATATAAAAAAATTCGGCAGATGTCATCCCCTAAATTTTCATTTTAACGTTTCTGGTATAATTAATAATCCATTTTAATCTTGAGGGAGCATTTCAGATGAAAACATATGTCATTCTTTTATTATTGATAGTTGTATCCGTACCGGCATATTCGTTTGCCGATATTGTTTATTTTGACAACGGTGACAGGCTTAGCGGCTACATTGAGTCAATGGTCGACAGCAAACTAACACTTGAGAACACTCCTTTAGGCAAAGTAGAAATTGATACAGCAAAGGTAAAAACTTTCTCAACGGATGAACCGATAGATATTTACTATATGGACGGTAAGAGTGATAAAAGTGTGGTCGAAAAATCGGATGACGGCAGGATTGCGCTAAAAACCCCGGAAGCTGATACTTCGAGAGAAGTAATTATAGGGGACATATACCGCTTAGGACCTCTTGATGATGCAGTCGCCTGGAGCGGTAATTTACGGTCAGGACTTAATGGTTCTAATGGTGATTCAGATACTTTAAATTTCAATGCCGGCTTTAATTTGCAAAGGCGATCACTTAAAGACAGGACCACTCTCAATGCTGAATATATTTTTCAGCAAAGCGACGGTGATACTGACGAAAACAAATGGTTTTCTGATCTGAAATACGACTATTTTATTACTGATGACTTATACAGTTTTTCACTTTTCAGAATAGAACAGGACGAGGCCTCGGACCTTGACCTGAGGACCATTTTATCAACCGGGCTTGGGTACCAGTGGATAGAAAGAAAGGACTTAAAGTTCTCAACAGAAGCAGGTGTTTCCTGGCTATATGAAGATTACAGCACAGATATGGGCGAGAATAAAGTAACCGCGAGATTGGCATATAATTATGAAAATGACTTATGGGACAAAGTGAAGTTTTTTAACAATTTCGAGATTTTTCCGCAGTTTAGTGATCCATCGGACTTTTTTCTGACTACAACTGCAGGGCTAAGGACCAATGTATCTAAAACTATTTTCACAGAAGCCAAAGTAATTTACGAACATGATTCAACCCCGGCGGAGGGTACAGGTAAAAATAATGTTAATTACCTCTTTAGCCTTGGTATGAATTTCTAATGGAGAATAATAGGTTAGAAATTATTTACCTCTACCCCGTAAATCGTTTATTTTGTAGGAACGTTATTATTTAGTGCTCTTGAAAGCTGGACTGTATCTGCATACTGCTGGAGCCTTGTTAATTTGCCGTTACTGACTGTCCAGATATGTGCAAATGTCGGGTTTACGTCCTGGCCCGATTCCTTGGCCTTTGTATGATAGGTACCAAGTACTGTTACTTTGTCGCCACCTTCTATGAATTCGCTTGGCTCTGCCTGCCAGAATTCAAAATGCTGCATCACATTTCCAAAAAAATCCTCGAACACAGACCCCAGCCCGTTATAAACACCGCCATACGGGAAGCCTTCAATTATTTCCCACTGAATATTTTCATCCAAAACTTCAGGCAGTTTACTACCGTCACTGTTTACAAGCTCATAAAATCTTTTCACTGTATCTAAACTCATTTTGATTCTCCTTTTTATATATTTAATTACATATTAATACATATTGAACCAAAAGTTTAATATTATTTGAACAAATACTAAAATATTTTAATTTTGACTATTTATCCATATTGCATTAAATATTCTATATAACCAAATTTAACTATCCGGGGGTCGGACATGCGTGATATTGCACTTTTACTTCTTTTGGTTTTTATTTCGTCAACTGCATTTGCAGCCCAGTGGGTAACACTTGCAAAAAGGGTTGACGGCACAGTTTATTCAATTGAAAAAGGGACTCTTATGGAAAAGGGCAGTTCTCTCCAGTTCTGGCTTAAAGCTGTACCTCCAAACCCACTCCAGCTTGCTGACGGCAGGGAGTACGTAAAAACTGAAAGCCACATTGCTATACTCTGTCCCCAGGACAAAGCAACAACTGTAAAGATTAAATACTTCGATAAGGACAACAACCTTATCGAAACAGAAAAGATATTAACGAATAACAATAGACTTATTTACAGGGATATTTTCCCTTCTACAATTGAAGATTTTATCGCTGCAAAATACTGCAACTAACTAAAAAATATTAAGGTATTCCACTTCTTATACAAAAATTATATAATGGTGAATTATAAGGAGGGATTAGTTATGGTCAGGAATATTGTATTTGTTGTTGTACTTCTAATTTCATTTAGTTTTTTACTGCCGGGCAGTTCCTTTATAAGGACAGATGCAGCTTTTGCTCAAAACAGGTCACTTGGAAAAGTTAACTTCAAGACAAGCTGCAACCGAAAAGCCCAGAAAAGACTTAATATGGCAGTGGCCCTGCTTCATCATATGATGTATAAGCAGGCTGAAAAAGAGTTTTTAAATGCAGCTGATCTCGATCCGACCTGCGCAATGGCATTCTGGGGAATAGCCATGACACAGTTTCACCCGCTATGGGCACCTCCAAGTAATTCGGAGCTTATGAAAGGTAACGCTGCCGTAGAGAAAGCAAAAAAACTTGCCCCTGAAGATCAAAGGCAGCAGGACTATATATCTGCAGTCGAAGCTTTTTACAGCGACTGGAAAACCAGGGACCATAAAACCAGGATTGCTGCCTGGAGCGACGGCCAGAAACTTGTCCTCGACAACAATCCAAATGACGTAGATGCCACTGCATTTTATGCACTATCACTTCTTGCAACAGCCCCGAAGAAAGACAAAGAATTCACAAATCAGAAAAAAGCCGGTGAAATGTTAGTAAATCTGCAGAAGAAAAACCGAAGGCACCCCGGATTATATCACTACACAATACATGCATATGACAATCCTGTTCTTGCCGAAAAAGGTGTAAAAGTTGCAAACGGTTACGACAAAATTGCCCCGAATGTACCCCACGCTCTACATATGCCCAGCCATATTTTTGTCAGGCTTGGAATGTGGCCCCAGACCATAAAATGGAACAAGCGCTCGGCAAATGCTGCTGAGGAACAGTCCGGTGATGTAATGTCTCTTCATTATATTCATGCTGTTGACTACCTTATATATGCTTATTTACAGAAGGGCCAGTATGCTAAGGCAGAAAAACTTCTTGAAAAAGTAAATAGTATACAAAACTACCAGGACAGCTTTGCTTCAGCATACGGTATTGCTGCTGCCCAGTCCCGCGCTTCGGTTGAGCAGATGAAGTGGGAAGAAGCTGCATCAACAGCGTTAAGAACACACAGTAGTTTTCCATGGGACAAACACCCCCAGTATGAAGCTATAACTTATTATGTAAGGGGCCTTGGCGCTGCCAGGAGCGGCGACCTTGAATCAGCCAGGAAAGACAAGGCAATGCTTGACAGTCTGTATACAACTACAGTAAATAACGGCCAGTCTTACTGGGCAATAATTGTAGATGCCCAGCGCCAGACCGTGGATGCATGGATAACCTATGAATCAGGTGATAAGGAACTTGGACTACAGATGATGCAGGCCGCAGCAGACCTTGAAGACTCGGTTGACAAGCACCCCGTTACGCCGGGAGCCGTAATGCCTGCCCGTGATATGTTTGGTGATATGCTTCTTATGTCAGGTAAACCGGGTGACGCCCTTGCCGCTTACGAGGCAAGCCTCAAAATTTCACCCAATCGTTTTTACAGCTTATACAGCGCCGGATACGCAGCTGAACAGGCCGGAGATACAGAAGCAGCAGTTAAGTACTATTCGGAACTTGTAAAAATTACCGCTAAAGCGGATAAGGAAAATGAACGAATTGCCCATGCAGAAGACTATGTGAAAAATAACTAACCCGGATGCGAATTTGGGATATTGATCCTGGGTATTTAAATGATCAGAGTTTGCTGGGAGAACACAGGGAACTTCATGGAATAGTCTCTATACTTTCCAACAATAAGAAAGGTTATTCCAGGCACCCTGAGACACTTAGGTGGAAAGGCCACGGCTGGGCACTCAGGCAAAGGCACCAGTTGCTAAAGGCAGAAATGTCCCTTCGCGGATTTAACGAAAGGACCCCTCTCAGTCTTAGAAGCAATAAAGACAAATGGCCTGATAAATATATTGACAATCCCGGTCATCAGTACAGCCTGCTGAGGGGAAAATATATAAATAAAAACCAGGGCAGAATTCCAATCCCCAAAAATACCCAGGAAATTTGGGCCCAGCACAAGTATTCCGTAATGGCAAGGGACCCCAAACTTTATAAATCCATCGGAAGGACCGCTGCCGGTCTTGAAAAATTTGAAATGTTTGAGGAATTATCAGATACCCTGGTATCAATATTGAGGACCAGGCCTTCACAAACCCGGACGATGAATTCACTGCAGCACATGTGGGGTTATGTTTCGGGATATTCCGTTAATCCAACAAATGAAAAAATCTTAGATAATCAGAAATTATTGCTCATGGAAATACAAAAACTTTCAAAAAAACATAATATAAAATATTTATTACACTCGACAGCATTGAGTGAAATCGGGGCCTGGATCTGAACCATCATGTCAGATAATTTCAGGAAATGGAGTATCTTCATCGCTGCATCAATGGCCTTCGGTTCAATAATGCTGGATGAAACCATTGTCGCAACTGCATTACACACGATTCAAAAAGAACTTTCAATGTCTCAGGTTGCGGCAGACTGGATAATAAATTCGTACCTCCTTGTAATTGCCGGCTTTATAGCAGTGGGGGGTAAACTGGGTGATATTGTTGGTTACAGGATTTTATTTACAGCCGGTGTATTAATATTTGCCATTTCATCTCTGATTGCGGGTTTTGCCGAAAACACTTTTATGCTTCTTGCCACAAGGGCAGTGCAGGGAATTGGCGGAGCAATTATTTTCCCGGCTTCAATGGCAATCCTTGCCCTTATATTTCCACCCTCCCAAAGGGGTTTTGCTATGGGAATATATGGCGCCGTTGGCTCAATTATGCTTGGAAGCGGCCCCATAATCGGCGGGTACCTGACTGACCTTATTTCATGGAGATGGATATTCTGGGTAAATATCCCGGTAGCGGTAGTAGTCCTTTCACTGTTTTTATCTTCATGGAAGGAACCTGTTTTCGAAACAGCCAGGCCAAAAATCGATACACGTGGTCTAATTACCCTTATTTTTGGTACCGGTTCACTTGTACTGGCAATTATGCAGGGCCCTGAATGGGGCTGGAAATCACCCGTGATTATTTGCCTCTTTGCTGCATCGGTAGTTTTATTAATACTCTTTTCACTGACAGAACTTAAAGTTAAGCAGCCGTTAATAGAGCTTGATCTGTTTAACAACGGTACATTCAGCAGCGCTAATTTATTAATTTTTACTGGCCAGTTTACAAAGACCGCCGTAATAGTTTTTGGTGCTTTATATTTTCAGGAAATTTTAAAAATGGACCCTCTTAAGGCAGGACTTGCCCTTATGCCCGCGATGATACCCGTAGCTTTTGCGGCGGTAATTGCAGGACGGGCAACGGATAAAATAGGGCCAAGGAAACCTTCACTTCTCGGGCTATTCGGTGGGAGCATATTTCTTATATTGCTGGGTCTTACTGTCGGGACAAATAATTACTACATACTGATACCAACTCTTTTTCTTTGGGGATTTTCAATGCCGTTTATTTTTGCCCCGGCACTTGTGGCTGTTATGAACTGCGTACCCGAAGAAAAGCAGGGGCAGGCAAGCGGGATTGTACTCACCGCACAGATTATGGGTGCCTCTATTGGCCTTGCTGTCCTAAGCGCGGTCCTGCTTGAATTCCATGATTTTAAGTACGTCTTCCTTGCAATCGGTATATTTGTTGCACTTGTAACAGCAGTTGCATGGTTTTACCTTGATCCCAGGGAAAAAATGAAAGGGAATGGCTAAAATTCTGTTTCTTCAATACCAATAATGAATTAAGCTTAATATATGGATAAGGAAATTTTTAAAATTGCCGAAAATTTAGAGATTACCAGCGAGGACCGGCAGTGGTGCTGCGAAGCTATAAATAAAATACATTCTGATTTTAACCGCTCCTCGGATACCCACCTTATAAAATTAGACCTTCCGTGTTTTAAAAACTCGTCGCTGTATCTTAAAGATGAATCCACTCATCCTACAGGTAGCCTTAAACACAGGCTTGCACGGTCGCTTTTTTTATACTGCATATGTAACGGTCAGATTAATAAAAATACCACAATTGTTGAAGCTTCTTCAGGAAGTACTGCCATCTCCGAAGCCTATTTTGCAAGGCTTATAGGGCTTCCATTTGTTGCAGTAATACCTAAAAAAACTGCAAGGGAGAAAGTGGCCAAGATAGAATTCTATGGAGGGGAATGCAAAAAGGTAGAGCCAAAAAATATTTATTCAGAGGCTGAGAAGCTTGCAAAAAAATTAAACGGACACTACATGGACCAGTTCACGTTTGCAGAACGTGCTACTGACTGGCGGGGAAATAACAATATAGCCGCAAGCCTTTTTTCACAGATGGACGAGGAAAAAAGCCCTATCCCGGACTGGGTTGTCCTTAGTGCAGGTACTGGCGGGACTTCTGCCACAATCGGAAGGTATATACGGTATTGTCCCGAACTGTTTCAAAAAACTAGGCTCTGCGTAGTAGACCCCGAAAACTCCGTTTTTTTTGACTATTATAAATCGGGTAATAATAAACTGACTTCTTCAAAAAGTTCACGTATAGAAGGTATTGGCAGGCCACGCGTGGAGCCGTCATTCCGCATAGATGTAATAGACAGGATGATGAGGGTCCCCGATGCCGCATCAATTGGAACCATTTGGTGGCTCGAAAAACTACTTGGAAGAAAATGCGGTGGCTCAACCGGTACAAATGTTTACGGTGCTTTAAAAATCATGGCAGAAATTGGCGATGATAAACCCTCAAGTGTAGTGACCCTGATCTGTGACTCGGGAGAAAGATATTTAAATACTTACTACAATCCTGAGTGGATTAAAAAAGAAAAACTGGATGTTGAAATGTATTTAAAACAGTTGGAAGAATTTGAAGAAACCGGTTTATTAACTTAATAACTCACCTGCCGCTGCAAAGATACGAATCTTATCAAAATCCTTTGAACCATCTTTATTTTCAAGTCCCGAGTTTGCATCAATACCCGCGGGTTTTACTTTGCTAATTGCTTCATTAATATTTCGAGGATTTAGTCCACCTGCCAGAATCACTGGTATACCAACTTCCTCGACAATCCTTTTACTTATATTCCAGTCATGAGTTTTTCCGGTTCCTCCAATCCTCTCACCGGCTTTAGTATCGAGAAGGATAATATCAGAGAATGATTCGTACACTTTGGCATCCTCAATTGCTGACTCATCCAATACATGGATTGTTTTTATCAATTCCAGGTTAGGAACATATTCCCGTAAACTCTTCATACCTTCTGTACTTAAATCATTATGAATTTGTAATGCGCTTATTCCCGTATACTCAGCAATTTCAACAATTTTACTTACTTCAAGAAGGTGCGTGACCATTACCGTCCTGATACCCCGGGGTAATGAGACAACTATTTTCTTTGCAGTCTCAGGTGATATTTTATCTTCTACATACTCCGGGACCCCTGTGAGCATACCAATTGTATTCGCCCCGGCTTCAATTGCTCCATTTGCTTCATTAATATTTTGAATACCACAGACTTTAATAACAGGTGACATAAAATTATTTAATTTGTGAGTTTTTTAGATTTAAGTGACGGGTTCTGTTAACATTATTCATTCCAAATAAAAAAAGGAGTAATTAATAAATCATTACTCCTTAATATTAATATTATTAATTGTTGATTTTATTTTACAACATCTTACAACTCACACTGGTTAGGGTAATAAAAATATTTGAGTCCCCACTCAATTCCATAATAGTCTAAATATGGATAATATGTCAATAAATAGTTTTAAGAATGGTAATAACAGTGAAAGACAAGGAATGATATGGTAATTAATAAGTTAATATAGAAGAAATAATTATATTTATAAGGCTGAAATTCGCAGTAAATAATTACCAATAATTTTGGCTGAAATATTAACGCTCACTGTAAATCCAAAAAACATTCCAAGGTCTCTCATTGCAAGCATACTTGTTGCATATAACCCCGGGATACTTGTTTGGAGGTGTGCACTAAGCTCTGGATAGCCGTTAATTATTTTTAACTTATCCAGGATATTTCCGCTTTTTAAAAATGGGACATTTCTAATGTCCACTTTGTATCCTGTTGCCAGAATAATATGGTCAACCATTATATGTTCACCATAATTAAAATTAACTTTTATTTTATCCCCGGACTCAATAATTTCGGTAATCTCTGTATTTGGCAATATATGAATAGATTCTTTATCAAGCCTTGGTTTAAGCCAGGGCTCCATTTTTAACCGGCCCTCGCCAAAAAACCTCTTACCGATCATATCTTTCTCCGATTCATCAAGGCCGGTATACCACTCGGGAGTTTCGGCCATTTTTTCAAGCAGGGGTGTTACCCAGTCCCAGTCCGATTCTGTAAACTGAGGCGTGCCATGCCTGTAAGACATGTATACTTCGGAAGCACCTGACTCATATAAAAGTGCGGTTGACTCAAAGGCGCTCATCCTTCCTCCCATAATAAGGCACTTTTTATTTTTAAATCTAGAAAAGCTGCTTATATCACAGGTATGCGTGTACTTATCAGCTGGTAACTGATCGGAAAATTCAGTTGGAATATTTTTAAAGTATTTAAATCCCACGGCAAGTAAAACATTTTTTGATACAACCTTCTCCCCGTTGTCCATCTCAGCAATAAATTCGGACCTGCCTTCCTCATAATCAAGTCTGGTTACCATGCTTTCAATTGGGACAATATTTTTTTGTTTTGAAAACCAGTCTGCATATTCCAGGTAAAGATCAAGTGGTACCGGCCTGAAATCATCCGGATTCAATCCCTTAACCTGCATAAATCTTTCAAAAGTATCAACAGCAGCCGAGTCAAGGTGCCAGTCGTATGATGATCTGAGTTTCATTCCTTCCGGCATATTGTTCTTCCAGAAGTCCATGGGCTTTCCAACAATTTTGTGGGGAATATTATTTTGCAGGCAGAATGCACTCATAGAGATGCCAAAAGGGCCCGCACCTATAATTAATAGTTCAGTTGTTGATTGCATAACTTTAAGTTGCAAATGATTATATCAAATTTTTTTATTTTTGTTTACAATATTGGCGAAATAAAATTAGAAAGAAATTATTATGCTAAATTAATTGGGAGGTTAAAAATGCAGAAAAGAATATTTTCAGGAAAATTTTATCTTTTAAGTTTTAATATTATTCTCTTGTCCTTTTTGTTTTGCCCATTAGTTGGAGTTGCTCAAACAGACCCGCTGCCATCGTGGAATGATACAAGTACAAAAAAATACATAATCCAGTTTGTACAGACCGTAACAAATCCGGGAAGTGACGACTACGTGGAACCGGAAGACAGGATAGCCACATTCGACAATGATGGCAATCTCTGGATCGAACAGCCCCTCTATACACAGCTTGCATTTGCCATCGACAGGATAAAGGCAATGTCACCGGAACACCCGGAATGGAAAGACACCGAACCATATAAATCAGTGTTAAAAGGTGATTATTCCAAGCTGGATAAAAATGGACTCCTTGAAATTATTTCTGTTACACACTCGGGCATGACAACAGAAGAATTTGAATTAATTTCTTCTGCCTGGTTTAAAACATCTAAGCACCCGAGATTTAAACGTTCATATTCGGAATTGATTTATAAACCCATGGTAGAACTTCTTGAATACCTGAGGGCCAACGGTTTTAAAACATATATTGTTTCAGGAGGCGGTATTGATTTCATGAGGCCCGTTACAGAACAGTTGTACGGTATCCCGCCAGAGCAGGTAGTAGGGACCAGCGGTGTTTCAAAATTTGAAATAAGGGACGGTAAGCCCGTATTGGTAAAAATGCCTGAAATATTTTTTATAGACGATAATGAAGGAAAACCTGTTGGTATTCACCAGTTTATTGGCAAAAGGCCAATTTTTGCTTCAGGTAATTCAGATGGTGATTACGAAATGCTCCTCTGGACAACTTCGGGCCCCGGTAAAAGGTTCGGTCTCCTGCTCCATCACGATGACGCTGAAAGGGAATATGCATATGACCGTAAAAGCCACATCGGCAAGCTGGATAAAGCCCTTGATGCTGCAAGCAAAAACAAGTGGGTAGTAGTGAGTATGAAAAGGGACTGGAAAACTGTTTTTCCATTTGAGAATTAAATAAATTATAACTCATTGTATTAAAACTATTTCTTTGATACCATAGATTCTGAATAAAAATATTACTGGGAGGTAATGATGAGGATAAAAAGCTTTATTCTAACACTTTTATTTGTTCCACTTTTCTTTTTTGTATTCCATATTGGGAATACAAGTGCAGAAGCAAAAAAACCAAATATTCTTGTAATTATGGGTGATGATATCGGCTGGTTTAATATCAGCGCCTATAATGACGGAATGATGGGCTATAAAACCCCGAACATTGACCGTATTGCTAACGAAGGAATTAGGTTTACTGACGGGTATGGCCAAAACAGCTGTACTGCAGGTCGTGCTGCTTTTATTACCGGCCAGAGCCCATTTCGTACAGGACTGCTTAAAGTTGGACTCCCTGGTGCAAAAGAGGGGATTTTTAAAGAAGACCCTACTATTGCAGACATACTTACTACTATGGGATATGCCACAGGCCAGTTTGGAAAAAATCACCTGGGGGACCTTGATGAGCACCTTCCTACAAACCACGGATTTGACGAATTCTACGGTAATCTTTATCACCTTAACGCTGAAGAAGAACCTGAAAGTATTGATTACCCCAAAAACCCTGAGTTTAAGAAAAAATACGGCCCAAGGGGAGTTATCCATAGTTATAAAGGCGGTTCAATTAAAGATACCGGGCCTTTAACGAAAAAACGTATGGAGACAATTGATGACGAGGTTACAGCACAGGCACTTGATTTTATAGACAGTTCGGCAAAAAAGAACAAACCATTTTTTGTATGGTACAACACAACACGTATGCATATTTTTACTCACCTTAAACCTACCTCGGTAGGCGTAACAGGTCAGGGTATTTACGCTGATGGGATGGCTGAGCTTGATAGAAATGTTGGTAAACTGCTTGATAAACTTGATCAGCTTGGTATTTCTGAAAACACCATTGTTCTTTTTACCACGGACAACGGTGCCGAACTAATGAGCTGGCCCGATGGGGGAATGCTTCCATTCAGGGGTGAAAAGAACACAACATATGAAGGTGGATTCCGTGTACCAATGATGGTGAAATGGCCTGCTAAAATACAGCCACACCAGGTATCGAACGAGATTGTTTCTCTTGAAGACTGGTTTCCGACATTCGTTGCTGCAGCCGGAGACCCGAATGTTAAAGAACAGCTTCTAAAAGGTCATAAATTTGGCGATACCAAGTACAAAGTACACCTTGATGGTTATAACCTGCTGCCAAGTCTTACAGGCCAGTCAACTGAATGGCCAAGGCACGAAATGTTTTATTTTACAGATGACGGTTCACTTTCTGCCCTTAGATATAATGACTGGAAAGTGCTTTTTACCGAACAAAGGGGTCATGGACTTGAAGTATGGCAGGAACCATATGTTGAACTTAGGCTGCCAAAACTTTTTAACCTCAGGCAGGACCCGTTTGAACGTGCAGACCACGAAACATTTGGTTATGACAAATGGCGAATTGAAAGGTTATATGCGCTTGTTCCTGCACAGGCATACGTGGGACAGTTCATTGGGACATTCCAGGAATTTCCGCCAAGGCAAAAACCGGGAAGTTTTTCTCTTGATAAAGTTCTGGATGCACTGCAAAAACCCGGGACACAGTAATAAAATTTTATAATAATAAAAACGAAGGAGGCCGGAATTAAAATTCCGGCCTTTTTTTATTTTAAATCCTTAACACACCTGAATCCTGCATGGGAAAGCCCGCTGTCAGGGCTTGTCTTCATTCTGAACGCTACCCGGTAACCCGAGCAGTATGATTCGTTGCATAAAAATGACCCTCCCCGGTGTACTTTCTTTGGGACTGTTGGCTGAGCAGGGTCAAAACTATCCTCGGGACCTTTGGGATTATTAATACCTTCAGGTTTATCTGATTTTGCATAGTAATCGGGCCTGTACCAGTCGGATGTCCATTCCCACACATTACCAGCAATATCGTAAATTCCGTATCTATTCGGGGGAAATGATTTTACCGGGGCGGTTACTCTGAACCCGTCCCTCACGTTGTTATAGTCCGGAAAACTCCCGTCCCATGTATTGGCTTTGGGCTTACCTTTATCTACCCTTTCATCACCCCAGCTGTATGGTTTGCCTTCAAATCCTCCCCTCGCGGCCCATTCCCACTCAGCTTCTGTCGGAAGTCTTTTACCCTGCCATCTGCAGTACTCATCTGCATCGTACCAGGAAACGTGAATAACAGGGTGTTCATCAAGTCCGGCAATACTGCTTCCGGTGCCGAGAGGTGCTTTCCAGTTTGCCCCGGTCACCCATGCCCACCACTGGTAGTGGTTAGTTAAATTTACTTTTCCCCTTGGGGGATTAAATACAAGGGAGCCCGGTACAAGAATTTCTTCGGACGGTTTTGGAGTACCTTCAGGAAGCTGTTTTTTAAGTTCTTCCCAATCGGGTTTTTTCTCGGCTGTGGTTATATAACCGGTATCTTCAGTAAAATTTCGAAACTGTGAATTTGTGACTTCGGTCTCGTCAATAAAAAAACTGTTAAGAATAACCCTGTGTCTTGGAAGTTCATCGGGCCTTGCAAGTTTATCGTTGCCTCCCATCATAAAATCTGCAGCAGGCACCAGGACCATCCCCGGAGGAGCATCTTTTAAATCAGTTTTTATGGAACTCTCACAGGAAAAAAGGAAAATGCATATAATTAAACAAAATATCTTTTTCATATGCTGTTTAAGATAACATTGTTGGGGAAGAATTACATTTAAAGGTAATAAAATAGAGAGGGGAGCCTTAAAGGCTCCCCTTTTTTGTTTGCTGTATTTAGCTAATAACGGTCTGTTATTTAGTGGTGGGCATTAATACTCCCCACCATAATTTAATCAAATAATAAAAGTTACTGGTCAGGTGGACTGTCACTATCCATAATATTTACCTCATTAATATTATATAAATTTTTGAGGCTAAATTCAATGAAAATTTATTTATAAAACTTATTCTTTCTCCTAAATAAAAGCATCAGCGGTATAAGATTAAATTAAAGTAAAAGTGATTATATGTGGCTGGGGCACAAGGATTCGAACCTTGACTTACGGATCCAGAGTCCGTTGTACTGCCGTTATACGATGCCCCAGAAGGGAAACATTATTATTTATTAAATAATTTTTCGAGTCAAGTATATTTACTGATTATTATGGTAAATAAATACATATTTTCCATTTTTTTTCTATTTCTTTTAGTTCCTGTTTCTTATTCCTATGCGGATGAAAATCCCGAACTCAAAATTCTTTTATCCGGCAAACAGGAAAAGTCCGTTTCGCTTGAGGAAATGAAGCAGTCTCTTAAAGAAATTAAAATCACCATTAATGACCCATACTATAAAAAAGAAAAACAGTATAAAGCCTTTAAACTAAAGGACGTATTAAATTTATCATACAGGACTAAATGGCATTCAGGTGATTTTACTGACTTAACATTCCGTGCCTATGACGGCTATGAATCAATAGCTGTAATCTCAAAACTGGAAAATGAAGGCGGGTATCTGGTATATAAAGACCTCGATTACCAGGACTGGGAGCCGATAAGTTTTACAAAAGCTTATCCCGGACCGTTTTATATTGTCTGGACCGGCAAAGACCAGACCGCAAAAAACGGTTACCCCTGGCCGTGGCAGCTGGAATCCATCAACCTTGTAACATTTAAAGACCAGTTTCCAGAAATTGTACCAAAACTCGCTGATACAAACTCAGGTGTTTACAGGGGATATGAACTGTTCAAGGAAAGGTGCCTCAGGTGTCATTCCATAAACGGACAGGGCGGTAAAATCGGGCCGGACCTCAATGCTCCAAAAAATATACTTGAATACAGGACGGCAGATTTTGTAAAGAGTTATATTAAAGACCCGTCTAAGTATAGGTTTACACATATGCCTGACCACAGGGACCTAAGTGACAAACAGCTTGGCAGCCTGATTGACTATTTTTTATATAATATGAAAGAAAATAAATGGTCTTTTGATGAAAAAAACTGATCAGATACACTTAGAACCATGAGTGAAAACCAGATTGATATACTTGAAACTTTCTTAAACCAGTGCCCAGACAGGGAATACGAAATAGAAATATCCTGCCCCGAGTTTACATGCGTCTGCCCCAAAACGGGCCAGCCGGATTTTGCTACCATACATATTAACTACAGTCCTGATAAGCTTTGTATTGAGCTTAAATCCCTTAAATTATATATGTTTTCATACCGTGACCACGGTGAGTTCCATGAGCACGTAACCAATAAAATACTTGATGATATCGTTGCCAAATGCAGTCCCCTGAAGGCAGAAGTCATAGGAGATTTTAATGTTAGAGGCGGCATTAAAACCGTAATTAAGGCAAAATATGAGAAAAACTGAAGAAATTACTATGATTTATTTTTCTTATACTTTAGACTTTAGGAATTAAAATTTTTCATATTATAAACAAACATTGCTTCTAAAAACTCAAATTATTATTTCCGCTTTTGTTATTTTACTTATACTGCTGATAGCTATTGCAGCACCCTATATTGCACCATATCAATATGATGAAGCGGATTTTACAAATACACTCAAGTCGCCAAGCTCTAAGCACCTTATGGGAACTGACCAGGAAGGAAGGGACTTGCTTAGCAGGGTTATTTACGGCTCCAGGGTTTCAATTACCGTAGCACTGGGAACAGCCCTAATTGCACTTATTGTCGGGACTGCTTACGGTGCATTCTCCGGATACCTCGGCGGAAAGACTGACGAACTTCTTATGAGGATTGTGGATATTTTTTACTCACTTCCTGATCTTCTTGTAATAGTACTTCTTACTCTGCTGATTGGAAAAGGGGTCCTTGGTATCGTAATCGCGCTTGGTTTTACTGCGTGGATGAGGGTTGCGAGGATTGTAAGGGGAAGCGTGCTCCAGATAAAATCATATGAATACGTAGAATCAGCAAGGGCCCTCGGGGCAAGGCCGGAAAGGATACTTGCCTGGCATATTCTGCCTAATATCCTGGGCGCCATAATTGTAACAATTACATTCTCCATACCTTACGCCATACTTGCCGAATCTACTTTAAGTTTTCTCGGTCTTGGTATTGCCCCACCTGAATCAAGCTGGGGGACACTTGCAAGCACTGGCTGGCAGGGGATAAGAACGTTCCCTCACCTTATTATTTTTCCAAGCCTCGCAATATTTATTACCGCTTTTTCATTTAACTTATTAGGAGAGGGTTTAAGGGATTATATAGATCCCGACAGGACCAATGCATAGAAATAAAACTTTACTGATTGTTGCTTTATTCTGCCTTATTCCGTTTTTTAACTCTACCGCAGGGGAAATTAACTGTTTTTCCCAACTTTCAACTGACCCCGGCCCGGATCCTGAATCGAGGTTTAAATCTGCTTACTGTGAATATAAATCAGGAGATTTTAATAAAACTATCAGGAGTCTTAAGAGGCTCGACAAACAACTGCCTGTGCTAGCAGATTATATCTATTACCTTGAAGCAGGGTCTTATAAAAACCTGGGTAAAACCAGGCAGGCCAAAGAAAGATATAAAAAAATATATAAGGACTATCCCTCAAGTGTTCTGGGTAAAGACTCCCTTGCATCACTTGCCCAGATTTACAGGGAACAGGGACAATACCAAAATGCAGTTAACACATACCAGATCCTCCTGCAGGAAGAAAAATCCCAATGGAACAAGGCAATTTTTACAAACGAGATAGGGGAAATACTTCTCGAACAGGGACTGGTTAATGAAGCATTTGAACTTTATAAATCAGTCTGGATAAATTACCCCCAGTCCACATTTTCCGTCAAAGTCATTGAGATTGCTAATAAAAACGACTTACAGTTTAACCCCACAGGAGCCGAACGTTTACAAAGGGCAGAAGCACTTTACGGCCTTAAAAGCTGGAGCAATGCAATTGATGAATACTCGATGCTTGAGCCAAATGACGAAATTAATTTTAAAATAGCAAAATCACAATATAACCTTGGACGGCTTGAAAGTGCGATTGCCGGATTCAACAGGTTAAGCGGCCCCGAGGCCCTTTACTGGAAAGGAAGAAGCTACGAAAAGATTGGAAGGTTTAAACAGGCACGCCAGGCTTACCAGGCAGTTTACGAGCAGTACCCTTCAAGCGAGTTTGCGCCAAAGGGACTTTACAAGGCAGGTAAACTCGAGCAGAGAAACCGAAGGGTAAAAAACGCCGCAAATTACTATAAAACCGTAGTTGCAGAATACCCTGCATTTGAAGATACACCCGATGCGGCATGGAACCTCGGGTGGATTTACTACAAGCGTGGCCAGTATCAAAACGCATATGATATTTTTTCCGGGTACACATATCCCGCGGATTCGTTTGATGCACAGAGTTTCCCCTACTGGAAAGCAAAATCACTTGAGAAGCTGGGCCATAAAGCCGATGCATACAATATCTATGAGTCTCTCGCTTTTTCCAACAGGTTTACTTATCACTCGTTTTTAGCGCGTGTAAAAATAGACCACACCGCTAAGGTAAGTGACACTAAAATCAGCAGTTACACTTTGCTTAAAGACCCAAACTACGAAAAAGCCGTAATGCTTATAAATATGGGCATCTATGAATACGCCGATAAAGAAATCGTGGCCCTTGAAGAAAAAGCGGCCGGTGATGACCAGGTTATCATAGTGAGCCAGCTTTATAACAGGTCGGGGAATATCTATAAATCCGTAAACCTTCTTGAGAAAATTGACGTACCCGCTGCACTGCCCTACAAATACCCCCAGCCCTATTCCGATGAGGTCTTTAAGTTTTCAAATAAATATGGTCACGATGTACTGCTTGTTTATTCACTTATCAGGGAGGAAAGCAGGTACAACAAAGACGCTGTTTCAAGTTCAAATGCCAGGGGGCTGATGCAGCTGATAAGAGGGACCGCAAACGATTCTGCACAGGAAGTCGGCATACAACAGTACAGCTTTAATAAACTGTTTGAACCGGAAGTAAACGTAGAACTCGGGTCCTTTTACCTGAGAAAAGTACTGGACAGGTACAACGGTGAGATACCGCTCGGGCTTGCAAGCTATAATGCCGGGCCAAACAGGGTCGCCGAATGGGTAAACACTATTGGCTACCATAAATTTGACGAGTTTATAGAGAAAATCCCGATCACGGAAACAAGGAACTATGTGAAAAGAATCCTAAGAAGCTACGGGGCCTACAACGCTATTTACAGAAATTAGGTTCAGATTGTGAGCCGGGCAAAATTCTTAACCAGGTTAAGTCCCTGCTGGCCGCTTTTTTCCGGGTGAAACTGGCATGCAAAGATATTGTCCTTTTCCACTGCCGCGGCAAATTCAATGCCGTAGTTTGAAGTAATAATATTAAGCCCGTTGTCTTCCGGCCGGACGTAGTAGGAATGTACAAAATAAAACCAGCTGCCCTCGGGAATATTGTTCAGTACCGAAGAACCGGTTTCAAAGTTTATCCTGTTCCAGCCCATCTGGGGTACCTTAATTCTCTTTTCCCCAAAGTCGGGAAACCTTACAACCTTTCCCTTTAACAGACCCATGCCGTTTACTCCGGGTGATTCTTCACTATCTTCAAATAAGATCTGAAACCCGAGGCAGATACCAAGAAACGGCCTGCCGGAATTTATATATTCTTTAATAGGTTCCACGAGCCCATGCCTTTCAAGGTTGGCCATACATTCCCCGAAGGCCCCTACACCGGGCAGTACCAGCCCGTTCGCATCCCCGATGTCCCGGGCATTACTTGTGACTTTTACGGCATATCCCTGGGTCTCGAATGCTTTTGATACACTCCTCAGGTTACCCATGCCGTAATCGACTATAGATATCATTAAAGTGTGCCTTTAGTTGAGGGTACGGCCTTGGAGCGGGTATCGATGGATGTTGCTTCATCAAGTGCAATTCCCACAGCTTTAAACATTGCCTCAATATTGTGGTGAAGGTTTGAACCGTATTTAAGCTCAATATGCAGATTGCACTTTAAAGAGCTTGAAAGAGATTTAAAAAACTCCTCGGCCAACTCCACGTCAAACTCCCCGATTTTTGATTTGGGTATTTCACCCCTGAACACAAAATACGGCCTTCCGCTCAGATCGAGCGTGACAGAAACCAGGCTGTCATCAAACGGGACGGAAGCATGCGCAAACCGCCTGATACCCTTTTTGTCCCCGAGGGCCTTGTCCAGGGCATCGCCCAGCACAATACCGGTGTCTTCAACAGTGTGATGAAAATCAATCTCTGTATCACCGATGGCCTTTATCTTTAAGTCGAAATAGCCGTGTTTGGCAAACTGTTCGAGCATATGGTTAAAGAAAGGTATACCGGTTTTGATATCAAATTTTCCGGACCCGTCCAGGTTAAGCGTGATGCTGCATTTTACTTCCTTTGTTTTTCTGTTTACAGTGGCCTGTCTTTTCATTGTGAGATTAAGATAACGGAATAAATATTATTAACCAAGAGCAAGTATTTAAAAAAGGCCGGAAAATAAATTCCTGTACGGCCCATAATTCTTTAAACTCCTCTTTTTTCAAGTCCCGGAGGCAGTTCTCCGTAATATGGAGAGTCTTCCTCATACATTTCGAGTATCTTTTCTTTTGGCATATCGGGCATGGCCTCGGTGAAACCAAACATCCTGCATATATGCTGCAGCTCTTCTTCCCTTCCGGGGAGCGGGTCCATTGGCTGAATGAGGTTTTCCATTTCAAGTTCTTTCCTCACGTCTTTGTCTTCTTCAAGTGGCGTGCCGTACTCGCCGGAGTGAAAAAGCTTTGAAAACTTTTTCCTTGGCCTCTGTCCCGGGTCCTCCGCCGCATAACCTACTGCCATAAGCCAGATTGGGACTATATTTTCAGGGGTACCGAGTACTTTTGGAAACTCTGCCGGTTTTCTTCCTGTCGCGAGAAGGCAGGACCCAAGTCCAAGTTCTGTTGCGGCAAGAAGGGCATGTGCGATTGCCTGTCCGGCTTCAATCCTCAGAAGGTCTTCGGCTTTATCCCTGGGAAAACTCATAAGCCTCGGGTATGTCTGCTCGGTAAGGTGTTTATAGGTCCAGCCGTGGGCAGCGGTAATAGCACGGGCGGGAAAAAGCACCTGGAATGTCTGTATAAGTTCCTTGTACCATGCATCCATATTTATAAGCCAGGCAATTACAACAGGTGCCTGCCGGAGCTGTATCTCGTTAAATGGCGAGGCACATTCTATAATCTCTTCAAATTTTTCTTCGGGATAGTTTTTCTTATCAATTACAATAGCTTCAGTTGAATTGCAGTTCCCCTGGCACGATGCGTATCTCGCGGCCTGGAGTATCATCTGTATCTTCCAGTCCTCAACTTCTTTCCAGGGCTTAAAGAACCTTATACTTCTCCTTGTCCCCATAGTATCAAATAGTTCCATTTTCTGCCTCCTTTCATTTAAAGTATTGTTTAGTACAATAAAATGTAAATATAACATACTTGATAATTTAATTATGGACCCAGTAAGTCAGGGCTTCTTCGGAGCGGTTTTTTCGCAGAGTGCTTCAAATAAAAAAGAGATAAAAAGGGCAACAATTATCGGATTTGGTGCCGGTATGCTTGCCGATATCGATATCTTTATAAGGTCTTCTGCTGACCCTCTTATTGCTGTCGAATACCACAGGCAGTTCACCCATTCCCTGATATTTATCCCGCTTGGCGGGCTGGTCGCGGCATTCATATTCAGACTTTTTTACAGAAAAAAAATAAAATTCAGACAGGTATATCTCTATTCGACAATCGGTTATGCAACTCACTGCCTCCTTGATGCATCTACAACTTACGGGACCGAGCTGTTTTGGCCATTTTCTGATATGAAAGTGGCATTGAGCAGTATTTCGGTTATTGACCCGGTTTTTACGGCAGTACTCGCGGCTTTTGTTATCATCGGTTTTAAAAGAAAGTCCGTAAACATCTCACGAATCGGAATACTTTTTTGTATTTGCTATTTAGTGTTTGGATTTTATCAGCACGGGAGGGCAGAAAAGTTCCTTTTAAACGCGGCGGCCCTCAGGGGACACAGCGTCGAAAAAATACTTGTCCACCCGACACTTGGCAACCTGCTCCTGTGGAGGGGGATATACCAGTCAGGAAACATATTTTATGTCGATGCAGTCAGGGCCGGTATTTTCACGGATGAAAAGCTCTACCAGGGAAGCTCCATAGAAAAATTTGATATTAAAAGTTTGAATTCAGGTATTAAGAAAAATTCTGTATTATACAATGATATCAGACGCTTTAATCATTTTACAAATGGTTTCCTTGTTGTCTCTCCCGGCACAAATGACCTGATAGGCGACCTCAGGTATTCTGCGCTTCCAAACAGTATCGAGCCACTTTGGGGTATAAAGATAGACAGCAATAAACCGGGCCAGCATGTTGAATTAATAAATACAGTCGGGATTGATAACCGGAAAAAAAGTACTTTTTTTGATATGATAAGAGGGAAAGAACTGCCTTAGAGACATGGAAAAATCTATAATACTGCTTTTGTTTTTTTCGTTTGTACTAGCCATGACAAGTTTTTACCTGGGTTTTATTAAACCCTCGAAAAACCTCGGGCGGGCAGCAAAATCTTTTTTTGTACTTGTAATAATAGTTCTTATACCTCTTTTTGCCGGTATCTTATGGTTTCAAAGCAGTGCCAAACAAAGGCTAACGGATACAGGGATTGTTCCTTACCCTGGACTTGGGGAAACAATCGGCATTGCATTTGGTACCGGAGAAAGACCCGTATGGCTTTTCAGGACCGGTACAGACACAAATATTGTAAGTTTTTATACTAATGAAAACAACAGGCCCGGATGGTACCTTAAAAAAAGCAGTGTGCAGAAGGTAATTCTCACGGACAATAAAAAAATGATGACCATTTCCGTGCAAACGGACCAGGATAAAGGGACCATGATGTACCTTATTGAAAAAATTCCGGAGAACCAATGAAAATACTGTTCTACTTCGACTATATTTGCCCGTTTTGTTATGTGGGTACAAAAAGGATGATGCAGATTTCAGATGAATTTGAGCTCGATATTGAATGGAAGGGCATCGAGATCCATCCTGAATTCAGCGCGGAAGGGAAAAAAAGAAAAAAATCACCCCGTACGGAGCACCTTGCCCAGACCCTTAAAGAGATTACCGATATTGACAGCCTGGACATCAGGCTTCCCGGTTTTGTAACAAACTCCAGGCTCTGCCTGGAAGCCTCCGAATTTGCAAAAACAAAGGGAAAATTTAACAAGTTCCACACTACGGCATTCGACTGTTTCTTCAATCAAAAGGAAAACATCGGAAATATTGAGACTGTATTAAATATCGGGAAGTTAGCCGGATTAAGCACTGATGAACTTGAAGACTGCCTCAAAGACAGGCAAATGAAAGAAAAGATTGAGGAAAACCAACGCTCGGCAGATGAAAAAATGGTGATCGGTGTTCCTACTGTATATTTTAATGAATTCAGGGTACACGGAGTGCAGTCTCCTGATATCTACAAAAACATTATTAAGAAACACCTGCTGAACTGATTTTATCTATTTAATTTTAAGCCTGACCTCGTCTATCGAACGGTTAGTGGCCTTTATAATTTCAAATGTTTTATTCGCAAAGACTATCTTTTCGCCTACCCCGGGAAATGAACCGTACTTAAATAGTAAAAAACCCCCGAGGGTATCGTAATCCACACCTTCCGGAATAGCGAGTCCAATATCATCATTAATCTGTTCAATCTCTACAATCGGGTTAATTAAATAAGTTTTTTCACCCGTTTTTCTCCAAAGCCTTGAACCCTTGTCGTATTCATCTTCGATTTCACCTACAACTTCCTCAAGAATGTCTTCAAGGGTAATAGCGCCGACAGCTCCCCCGTACTCATCAACCACAATTGCCATACCGGTCCTTCCTTCTTTCATCTCGTCGAGCAGTTGATTAACAAGTTTTGACTCGGGTACATAAAAGGGTTTTAAAGCATAGCGGTTTACCCTGTCGTCGGGTTTTGTATTTCCAAGGAGGTAAAATGAATGGAGTATCGCTGTAATATTGTCTATTCGCTCGTCATAAATCGGTATCCTGGTATGTCCCGTTTTTTTAATGAGTTTTATAGCATCATCAACTGTTGAATTGCGGTCAAGTGCATCAACATTTACAAGCGGGATCATAATTTCATCAACTGTGGTTTTGGAAAACCCAAAAATCCTTTTTAATATTCTTATATGAAAATCTGTAACAGGTTTTTCCTTGTCCCCTTCAAGCACATCTAGGAGTTCGTCTCTTGTTATGGACGAGTTTTTGCTTCTTCCGATAAGTTTCATCAGGAAACTGGTAAAGAAACTTACAATAATCAGTATTGGGTAAAAGATCCTTGATGCAATCCATAATGGATATATTACCCATAGAATAATGCTGTTTCTTTTACTCTGGAATACAGCTTTAGGGACCACCTGTCCGAATATAACAATAAGTGGAGAAAGAATTAGTACCGTGTACAGTTCACTGCTCTTCCCGAAATTTTTTTCTATATAAAAGGTCAGGATGAGTGTACCGGTAATCAGTGCAAGGTTTATACCTACAAGGGAAGTACTGAGGTACCTGTCAACTTCATCATAGGCGGTAAGTACAAGTTTTGCGCTCTTTGAACCGTTATCCGCAAGAGACCTGATTTTAATTTTGTCACACGAGATAAGCGCGATTTCAGAACCGGCGAAAAATGCCTGCAGTATGAGAAGAAGGGTGATTGATAAGATTACTAACTCAAGCGACATCAGATACGCCCTCCTCAGCTACTTCAATCTTTAGTTCTGAAATTCGTTTCTTCTGGATTTTTTGAACCGTAAATTTAAGGCCCCCGTGTATTACAGATTCTTCTTCAACAGGAAATCTTCCAAAAAGGTTAAAAATAAAACCACCAAGTGTTTCATGCTCCTCTTCAAGAGGTAATATTGAACTCTCCAGTATCTCTCCGAGCCTTTTCAGGCCTCCGTATCTTGTTACCATAAAAAGGTAATCTTCATTGAAGTCTTCAATCTTCATCGACCCCGGAAGAATCAGTGCATTTCCCGAAAACTTTGGTTCGGACTTAATGTCCACCTGGGTCTCATCATCGATCTCGCCAAAAAGTACCTCAAGGATATCTTCCATTGTTACAATGCCGTCTACTCTGCCGTACTCATCTACGACTATTGCCATATGTATCCTGTTTCTCTGGAACTCCCTCAGCAGTTCGAATGCCATCTTAGTCCTCGGGATAAAGTAGGTTTTCTTTAAATAGTCCGTAATATGTTTGCTGTCGAGGTCCTGACCATAGTCGTTCGAAGTGAGCAGGTCCTTGCTGTAGAGAATTCCCACTATGTTGTTTATATCGTCCTTGTAAACAGGGGTCCTTGAATACCCCTTTTTCTTAATCTCATAAATTGCGTCACTTACCCTGCTATCAGAAGAAAGAAAAAAACAATCAATGTTAGGGGTCATAATTTTATATACGGGTATGTCCTCAAGTTTGTAGAAACTGCTTACGAGTTTATTTTCAATTTCATTTAAAACGCCTTCTTCATTGCCGATACCCACAAGTATCTTTAATTCGTCAGTTGAAAAATTATCGTGCTGCTGGTACGAAACGTCATCTACAAAAAGTTTTGTAAATCCGATAGAGACTATCATAAGTACCCATCTTATAGGTGTAATAAGAACATGAAATATATGTAATGGATATGAAATTGCCCTGGCTACAACCCTGGGGAATTTTACAGCGACTGTTTTGGGCCCGATCTCACCCAGTAGAAGCAGCGTAGGTGAAGCTATCGCAATGGAAATAATGGCAACGGTTTTTTCAGATGAATCCGTCATTATCTGCTGCACCGTAAGCCCTACAACACTTGAGAAAGCAACATTTACAACCTCATCTGCAAAAAGGATTGTAATGATCAATTTAAAAGGGTTACTAAGAAGCTTTTTAATAACATTGCTCGTCCTTGAATTTTCCTTAAAAAGACTTTGTTTCTGGTGTCTCCCAAGTGAAAATAACGAACCCTCTGCAAAACAAAAAAATGCTGAACTAAAAAGCAGCAGAAAAATTAGGAATATATTATATGCTAAAGGAATATCGCCCATTTAATTATTAAAGATGCACAAACCCCTTTTCCATGAATTTAAATATCTTTTTATCATGACCGTAAAGGTCAATTCTTTTTTTATTGGTCACAATACCGACCTCTGAAATATTAACATCTAATTTTGAGTTTAAATTATCAATTTTGTCCCTGTTTCCCCCGGGTACGGTAAAGAGGAGTTCATAGTCTTCACCGCCTGAAAGTGCAAGTGAAAGCGGGATCTCTGATGATTTCTGCGAATCAATATAGTTTTCAGATAGGGGAAGCTTATCTAAATATATGTCGGCACCAAGACCGTACCCAACTGTAATTCTCTCAAGATCCAGCAGGAAACCATCGCTTATATCAATCATGGAACTTGCAATAAGATTGTCTCCGAGCAATTTTCCGGCTTTAATCCTGGCCCTTGGGTCCTTGTGTCTTTTTTCCAGATATTTGTCCGAAGTTTCCTTTCCGGTCCTGAGGAGTTCAAGCCCCTTTGCCGAATCACCGAGTGTGCCGGTTACGAATATAAGGTCGCCTTCTGACGCTCCAGACCTCTTAACAATCTTATCTTTTTCCACTTCGCCGATTACGGTAATATCAATAAAGAGTTTCTCGCTTGCAGTCAGATTGCCCCCTATAAGTTCTATGTCGTAGAGCTTTGAAGATTCCTGAAATCCGTCCATCAGTCCGTCTATTTGGTCTTGGGGGGTACATTTGGGAATACCAATCGTTGAGAGAAAGTAGTTTGGGCTTCCACCCATTGCAGCTATATCACTCACTGCTGCCGAAACAGCTTTTACGGCTATTTCGCGGCGGGTCATGTAGGAGGTGGAAAAATGTATTCCCTCGACAACCGTATCACTCGAGTAAAGTGTCAGTCCGCTGCCTGTTTTTACCGCTGCACAGTCATCCCCAATACCCAGAGCAATTTTTGCCGAGCGGGATTTAAACCTGCTTTTGAGATCCTTAAGTACACTCAGTTCATTAAACATGGCAACAACCAATTGTTGTAATTTGTTTATAAAATTCTTCGGGAATTAAATGAAAAAGTAAGCTTCGCTTATAGGGTTCGGAACTATTCATAGTTCAAATATACTAAAATTTTATGGCATTTTAGCAGTTAAGTCAATCAAATTATGACCTACATGGATATCACTTTGTTTACGATATTTATAAGCTGGTCCGAATTGTAGGGTTTTGGGACAAAATCACTAAACCCGTATTTCTTATATTCTGCCATCACGGGATCATTGGAATAGCCGCTGGAGACAATTGCCCTTACATCAGGATCGATTTTAATAATTTCCTTAATAGTGTCCTTGCCTCCAAGACCGCCTGGCACTGTCAGATCAAGTATAACGATATCAAATTTTTGTTTTTTATTAATTGATTTTTTGTACATATCTATTGCTTCCCTCCCCTCGGCTGCGAACTCAATTGAATAACCCTCGGGTTCAAGCATCTCTTTGGCAACGTTTCTTATTATTTCTTCATCATCCATAAACAGTATCCGGCCGCTCCCGGGTTTATATGTTTTGTCCTCTTCGTTAACCTCCTGTATGTAATCGCTGCTTGCCGGGAGGTAAAAGGTAAATTCCGACCCCCTCCCAAGCCCGGAATTTGCATAGATTATTCCCTTGTGTTTCTTTATGATTGAATAACATGAGGCTAGCCCCAGACCGTGGCCGTCCTTTTTGGTTGTAAAATATGGATCAAATACTTTATTCAGGTACTCGGAGGGTATTCCGATTCCCTCATCCTCAATTGTCACTTTTATGTATTTACCGGCTTCCAGGTTAATTTTGCTCTTTTCATCTATGGTAACGTTAACTGCTTCAATGTTAACCTTGCCCCCCTCGGGCATTGCCTGGTTTGAGTTTATCAAAATATTATTTATGACCTGTGTAATCTGGCCCTCATCAATTTCAACAGGCCAAAGGTCTTCATCTATCGCAAAATTACATACAACGTTTGATCCCCGTAGAGAAAGGTTTGTCGATTGCCTTAAGACCTGCTCCAGCAAAACTACTCTTTTAATAGGTTCGCCGCCCTTGGCAAATGTTAGCAGCTGCATTGTGAGGTCCCTGGCCCTGAGTGACGCAAATTCTGCGTCTTTTAGCCTGTTGGTTATGTCCTCACCGGAATTTATTAAAGTGCGTGATAAAGTAATGTTGCCCAGGATCCCGGTTAAAAGATTGTTAAAATCATGCGCTATGCCGCCTGCGAGAATTCCAAGCGATTCCAGTCTCTGCGCCCTTGCAAGGTCTTCCTCCATTGCACTTTTCTGCGTTATGTCTTCATATGTCCCAAGCAGTCCCATTGTGTTGTTTTCCGAATCAAGAAGAGGGACCCTGTTTATCTCGATAACCGCCTGCTTGTTTTTCTGGCTCTGTTTTTCTATGCTTTTGTATAGTGGTTTTTTAGTTTCAAATACCTTTTTTTCAGCCTCAATATACACCTTCCTGTCTTCATCGTTCCACGGCAGTTCATCATCTGTTTTACCGAAAATATCCGACGGGTATTTGAGCCCGGCGTGTTCGGCAAAGGTTTTATTACAACCAAGATAAACCGAGTTGCTGTCTTTCCAGAAAATGGCCTGTGGTATGTTGTCCATAACGGTACTCAGCATTTTTTGTGATTCACGCAGCACCTCAGTAACCCGTTTTCTTTCATAGACTTCTTTTTCCAGTTCCTCTGTTCTCTCCTTTACCCGGTTTTCAAGTTCAGAACGTGCGTTTTGAAGAGCATGGTTACTCTGCTGAATATTTTCTAGCATCTCATTAAATTTTTCAACAAGGTAGCCAATCTCATCATTGCTGCTTTTAACAGCACGGATAGAGTAGTCCTTTGTTTCTGAAACTTTACCAACGAGAGATGCGAGATTTGAAACGGGGCTTGAAATTAATTTTTGAAAATTGATGGAAAGAAGATAAATAATGAAAAGGTTGATTGCCAGAATTAACAGCACAATTGCGATATACCTTCTTACAGAATTTCTAAATTGCTGAAGGTCTGATACAAGTATAATTTTTCCAATTTCCTTGCCGTCAAGCTCTATGGGTCTTTGAAATAACCTGTATTTATCAAGAAAAATACTTTTTTTATTATCACTTTCTATTTCTAAGGGATTTAGTTTAATATTGTCCCTTTCAAATGATGCAAGCTCACTGCCACTTTTTGAATATATAAACCCCCCGGCAACCCTGGGATTGTTGTAAAGCGAACGTAGAATTTCATCCGCAACATCCCTGTCATTAAACTCCACAGCCGTAACACTGTTGCTTCCCAGGATAGCCGCAAGACTGGTAATTTCTTTATCCAGCTCTTCATTAAAACGGTACAGATCAAATACTACGAACGTAACAGCCGCAAAAAACGTCGCCAGGCCCGCAACAACTACCATAATCAGTGTAATTTTTGATTTTATGGATTCAGATGGAAACAGTTTCAACTATTTAATACCTCGGTATTAAATAAAGCAATTTTTCTGCCAAAAGAGCGTATTTGGGTAATAAATATACAAATATCGTTAAATTGTATCAAAAATAATCAAATTTATTTCATGGCCGGGGAAGTTTAATCATATCAGGGGAAAAAAATAGCCCTGAACATTAATAAGAACTGGTTAACTCCATAAAATCCCGGACTCACGGAAAAAACTAATTATCAGTATATAACAAACCTGTCGAGGCTCCTGTACTGTATGGCTTCTGAAATATGCCTGCTGTTAATAACCTTCGAACCTTCAAGGTCGGCAATTGTCCGTGAAACTTTTAATATTCTGTCATAGGCCCTTGCGCTGAGGCCTATCTTTTTTATTGCCCTTATGAGTAAACTGAGTCCTTCGGTATTGGGATAAGAGTACTCCTTTACCATTTTGGGTGTCATCTGTGCGTTTGAAAAAATATCCGAATTCTTAAACCTTTCCTCCTGCACTGACCGTGCCCGGTTTACACGCACCCTGATTTTATCAGATGATTCCTCGGGCTTATTATCGGTAAGTTTTTTATAATCGAGGGACGGGACCTCGACCTGGATATCAATCCTGTCAAGAAGGGGCCCGGACACCTTTGACCTGTATTTTCTTATCTGAAGAGGTGAGCAGACGCACTGTTTTCCCGCATCTCCGTAATAGCCGCAGGGGCACGGGTTCATAGCCGCTACGAGCATAAAGCTCGAAGGGTATGTAATGGTCGTTGCGGCCCTTGAGATCGTTACCCTGCCATCTTCAAGCGGCTGCCTTAATACCTCTATTACATTTTTTTTAAATTCCGGCAGTTCATCTAGAAAAAGCACACCATTATGGGCCAGGCTTACCTCCCCCGGACGGGGATAAGCTCCTCCGCCTATGAGGCCCGCATCACTTATTGTATGATGTGGTGTTCGAAATGGCCTTATTGTAATAAGGGCTTTATTGTCGGGAAGAAGACCTGTAACTGAATATATTTTTGAAGTTTCAAGTGCTTCCCTGAAACCTATATCAGGCAGGATTGTAGGGATTCTACGTGCTAGCATGGTTTTACCGCTTCCGGGTGAGCCAATCATCAGCATGTGCTGCTCTCCGTTGATTTTTGTAAGTTGCTTGGATTGTTGGAATGTTTTAATTGGATATAAAAAAAGGAGCAATGACCTGAATCACTGCTCCTTATTAAGCTTAATTTAAATGTATGGTATTTAAATTGATTTATGGCTCTTCATCATCAGTTAAAGCACAATTAAGGCTGAATATTTGATCTATACTTCCTCTACCGTTTCCATTGTTTAGCCCTACAAAACCCGATGTAATATTTGTACTTTCATCTATTTGATCTAATTTCACAACACCTTCCTGAATTGTATTGCCCGGGCAAAGTAATTCACTACCTTTTGTATTTGGTATTGCATCATTTATCCCATATTCAAAACTTGCAACACTTGCTGACCCACTTCCACTATCTGCAACTTCTTGCAAAAGCGATTCTAATAATGGATCATCCTGTTCAATACATGCGGATATTATATTTCTGCAGGAAAATGGGTTTTCATTTACATCATATATATCAACATCAAACAGCATCCATTCATCAAGAGGATCTGCAGTAACTTCAACATTTCCAGAACCGGTATTTCCTAAGGCTAAAAGAAAAATATCTGATAAAGTTACGCCTTCTTGAATATTGAAATTAAAGTACCAAATAGTATCTACACCATTATTAAAATCTGGACATGAATCTATGCTTGTTCTGCCAGCACTATTTGTTCTGTATTCATAACCGTTATTATCAACTATTCTGAAATTACCAAATAGAACTCTATTCATATCATTATCTGAAACAGACTCTTGACCCACTCCTGATACATATGTAATCGCTACGGTTCCATAAGCATTTTCAGGCAGAACAACACCTGAAGGGTTGCCATTATTTGTAAGAATATCTCTCATATTATAAATATGAGTATCATTAGGGGTTAGGGTGTCGTAGAAATTATTTTCATTGCAATTTTGATTTACATTAAAAATTTGTACATGGATTGTAATATTTGAACTGTTTGTACTAGTTACCTGTATGAAGCTTTCTCTCTCTCTAAGGTCGAAAATTGAAAATAGTTGTATGGTTGTGTGGTCTGTTTCAATTATATTATCATGACTGGAAAATACATTTTTCTGGTAAATAAATGTAAATACCAATGTAAATATTAGGATAAATTTATATTTTGAAATATTCATATCTTTCCTCCAACAAAACCAAAGTATATCTTAAAAAAAGTTAAAATTGTAGAGTTAAAGAAAAATGGTGGCGACGAGTGGATTTGAACCACCGACAAATGCCTTATTACAGCATTATGCGTAGACCTGTAATCTACAATTGTAATATCTTCATTGGTTTTAATCTTTTAATCAATAATAAAAGAAATTCCGAAGGCGCATTTCTGGCCATCTAATTCTCGGGCGAATTTACATACATTCATTGTAACCTTAATCCCGCTTGAATCGTCTACATATTCATGAATGTACTGTGTCTGACCAGTATCTAATACCTTCTTATCTGCTTCTCTTAATTTTTCTGCATTTTGTGACCAAGGCAGTTCACTATCTGTT
>CAJHZB010000046.1_pt1 | contig 43403 bp, 49 predicted proteins | sample 9198931 | NCBI WGS metagenome assembly CAJHZB01 (sample SAMEA7708346, study PRJEB35096) | sediment metagenome | biome: marine neritic benthic zone biome [ENVO:01000025]; feature: sediment [ENVO:00002007]; material: shallow marine sediment [ENVO:03000034] sea grass bed [ENVO_01000059] ... | reverse complement strand
GGATTAGAAGTCCGTTGCTCTATCCAGCTGAGCTACGGGCGCTTTTGAGGTCTGAATAACTTACAATAATTTATGGAATTTACCAGAGCTGATTCGGCTTAAATTTTATCAAAATATTAATATAAATTATTTCGTATTTTCTATTTTATCAGATCATACTTTGAATCGGTTTTTAGTAATGCGTAACTCTCAAATTCCGAAACAGCAGATGTCTCTACAACTGCATAGGTAGTAAAAACTGCCTCTTTTTCCCCAATAAATGTTTTAAAGTTATAGTCCGTATAGTCAAAATGGAATTCTCCCCCGTTAGGGACTGTTGATACAACAATGTTATTTTTATCGTAAATTCTTATTTTAGAGGGGTCATCTTTCATCGGCCGGAATTCATATTTCGCGGTTTTAAAAATAAACCCGGAGTGCCTGTTTCCAAGCTGCAGCTTCAGGCTTAATGAAGCAGTTGCTTTACCCTTTAGTATCACGCGGCCTTTAGTAGAAAAACTCAGTTTGAGGTCATTTGGGGCTTTCTTATTTAAAAAAGTATTAATTACGTCCTTAGACCAGGATTTTGAGACCCTGCGTTTTACCACAAGTTCTTCTAATCTTTTTGATTCTGTAATATTGAGGGTATGGGATTCAAAGTAATTGTAAAAGCCGGACGATGATACTGACCCGCCGGAATTTCTGATAACAAATCCGTCTGGCCCGGTAAATGATCTATTGTAGCTGGTATTTTTTCCGTTCTTATCGCTGATACCGCCCCGAAGGAGGTGAGTAGAACTTTGGACTTCGGAATTTGTAACCTGGGAATATCCAAAGGTTGAAAATAAGAATAAAGAAAAAAAGAGTAAAAATAAGTTTTTCATAGGGTTGCCCTCACTATCATTTGAATCAGTTTGCAGGTTTATAGGTCTGCACAACTACAAGCTGGGGATTTGCGGCATCATTATTGAAATAAAGCAGTATCTCTGAATTGCTTACGTTCCAGATTGTGATCAGGTTGTTTTCATCATCTTTTGCAGTCGGATTAACAGGTTCGGCTTCGAGCCTCTTTGTCCAGTCCTCTTCAAGGGATTTGTGATAAAGCTCGTACTGCTTAAAAAGCTTTTCATTAAAATCATAACCTGTTGATATTATGACCAGGCTGTTTTGGTGAAAGCCGTATGTCACTTCCTTTACCGGCTGAAAATCCTGTTTGGCGGAGAATACATAAGTAAGCTCCTCCAGGCCGGTCTCTTCATTAGTGTTTGTTTCTTCAGGGTTTCCGATATTTTCAATTACAGCTTCCTTAGTAGCACCCCAGTATTCTTCCATTACAATCTCCTTCAAAATAATAGGTAAAACTTTAATATAAAAATACTAGTATACCAAAAAAAAAGGTGAGCCAGCAAAGACTCACCTTTATTCCAGAAAGAGTGTACAAAATATCAGACATCCATAGGATGCCCGAAAATTATTAATTCTGTATTAATTTTTAAAGTATTTTATTAAGTTTTACTCCAAAAAGCAAGTAATTATAGATTTAAATATTATATCAGTCATTTCCTTAATGTTCTAGTCCTTTTATAAAATGTTGCCGGTTTGTTTGAGACCCATTTAATAAATTTTTTTATTTCATCATGATTTTTAATACTGTTTATGTCATTGTAATGATTTCTAAGTTCTGTCAGACTGAATACCGAATGTATCTTGCTATGGCAAATCCTGTGAAGAATCACCGTCTCCCTTCCTCCCTTACTCTTTGGGACCATGTGGTGCTCATCATAGGGCATGCCCAGCTCTCTTCCGCACAAGTGGCAGACTTCTACTATATCCATATTCGAATTTATTTAATTTTTATTAATATTATAATAGTAAATCAGAGTGAAAAAAATAATTGTTCCGATTTTATTACTTCTGCTTGCCGTAGGCTGGGGGCTGTTTGCCTTTAGCTATTTTGATAATAAAGATGATACCTTTCACGGCAAAAAATATTTTAAAGAAGCACCTTCGTTCACCCTGACCGACCATAACGGCAATAAAGCCTCCCTTAACGATTATAAAAACAAACTTGTACTGCTTTCCTGGGGATTTACCAAATGCCCCGACATATGCCCCTTTACATTGTCCACATTACGAAAAGTTATGAACAGCCTTGGCAAACAGGGCAAAGAAATCCAGGTCCTGTTTATTACAGTAGACCCTGAAAGGGACACTCCTGAAAGGTTAAAATCATATGTGCCTTATTTTCATAAAGACTTTATAGGACTTACTGGTACAAGAGAAGAGATAGACCGGGTTGTTGAAGAATACGGGGCATTTTATTTCATTCACAGCGATGCATACGGCAGGAGTGAGCACGACACCTGGGAAAGTTACCAGCTTACTCATACAACCAACATTTCGCTGATAGATGAAAAAGGCAGAATGATACTTTATTATCCCTATAATATGTGGGACGTGGATGGTATATCCGGAGACATCAGGGCCTTACTTGGCCAGGGTTGAAAATATTTTTGCAATATTATAAGATGAGAACACAGAAGTTAAGGGAGAACAAAATGAAAAAATCCGGAAATACTTACTTATTAATTATCTTCTTATTATCGTTCCCATTCTTACTCATAACTTGTGATGACAATGGGAAACAGCAGATTATAGAGACTTTCCTCAACCCACCCGAAATATCCAGCCAGGATGGTTTGCTTAATACCACTTTTACTCTCGAATTTGCTGACGGGGAAATTTCCGAAGGAACGCTTTTACTTGAGAATTTTAACAGCCGCATGATAAACGGCACCTACACGCCCCCCGTACTCAGGATCAAAAGGGGTGATATGCTTGACGTAACAATTCAGAACAATATTGATATGATGTATCAGAACCATACCCACGGTATGAATGTAACCCCAATCAGCCCGGGGGACGACATCTTCAACATGATTATGCCGACAGGTTTTTTTAACTACCAGATCCCAATCCCCGACAACCACCCGCAGGGGCTTTTTTACTACCATTCGCATACATTCGGTCTTGGTGAATTCCAGGTAATGAGCGGAATGTCCGGCGGTATGATTGTTGAAGGCATTCTCGACCCTTTTCCCCAGCTGCAGGGAATCGAAGAAAAAATTATGTACCTTAAGGATATTCAGCTCAACTCAAACGGCGAAGTACCTATGGATATTGACAGCGGCATGCCCACAACAAGGCTTGTTAACGGCATGGTCAATCCCGTACTTTTATGCAGCCCCGGAGAGACGCAGTTCTGGAGGATCCTCAATATTGGGGCGGACATTTACTACAACCTGGAGCTTGAAGACCACACAATGTATATACTCGGAAGGGACGGCAACAGGACAACCGGGCTGATACCCATAAACGGCGTGGAAAGGCCTGAAGACTTTGAACTTATTGGTATTAGTTCCAGGTGGGACGTACTTGTTCAGTGCGGGGAACCGGGCGAATACAAATTAAAAACAAACTTTATAAATATGGGCCCCCAGGGAGATATGTATCCAGTGGAGACCCTTCTTACTCTTGTAGTGCAGGGCGACGAGGTGGAGCAGATTGACCTGCCTGAAATGTTCCCGGAAGTAGAGGACCTCTGCGACATTGAACCGGCAGTCGAAAGGGAGATAGTTTTTTCCGAGACGGATGACGGAAACACATTTTTTATTAATGGTGAGATGTTTGACCCAAAAGTAATAAACACTGAGGTCGAGGTAGGCACTGTCGAAAAATGGGTCCTAAAAAACAACTCAATGGAAAACCACCTGTTTCATATCCACCAGACAGACTTTGTTGTCTGTTCCATTAACGGCGAAGAGCAGCCGTTTACCGGGAAACAGGACACGGTTAACATGCCGTTCAGGATAAATGATGATGTCCCCGATACAGAGGTCGTCGTAGCGATTGATTTCAGGGACCCCGTCATCTGCGGCAATTTTGTATATCACTGCCATATCATGAACCATGAAGATAACGGTATGATGGCAAGGATAAAAGCTGACGGCGACCTTTGCCCTGAAATACCGCCTGTTACGGATTGAGGCATTCAGAACTTATCGTTCAGGATATCGGCATAAATCCCGGAAGTCATATCGGCGTGTTTTTTGCTGAAGTAGTAGGTGTCCAGATTAAAATTACCGCCGTATCCGTACATAATAAGCTTTATAACAGTGGTAGGTGTTTCCCATGACCTCCACATTATAAGGTCCCCTTCCCTTACCGCACCTGCGGGGTCATCTTTAAATTTGGATTCCTTGTTTGTCCATTTATCAAGGATTTTACCCTTACCGTATTTATTGGAGATAACAGCGTTGAAGTTTAAGAAATCCTCCAGGTATTCATCATCTGAGTCGTTAACCTGTTTAAACCCGTAGGATCCCCAAACCAGGCCGTTGTCTTTAAATTTATATACCAGTAGCGTGGGGTAGTTTACCACGGTCTCTACATATGTAATTTTGTCGGGGCTTTCTTTCAGTATCTCACTCTTTTCAGTTTTTTTAACCTCTTCCTTACTCATACCCCAATTTGTATTCCTGAAATCAGCCGAACTGGCAGGAGCAGCTGATAATATAAGCAAACAAAACAATATGTATTTCATAATCAAAATTTAACTAAACCGGCCGGTACTTAGCAAGCTGTTTTTTGAATTAATCTGCATTAAATACAAATTGAGATTATTATTAATAAAAGAAAATTATTCACCCTGGAGATATAAATGAGTCACAGCCATCCAACCGCAAATACGCTTCAAAGACCTCTATCCGTAGGGGAATGGATAGTAGTCTATTTCCTGCTGAGTATCCCGGTAGTAGGGTTTGTACTTATGGTCTACTGGTCATTTGCCGGAGACGTAAACATTAATAAAAAAAACTTTAGCAAAGCCACACTTATAATAGTCGTAATAACATTTGCCTTCATTATCTTGCTGACTTTATTGTTCGGACAGCTCTTTTCATCATTTGATATCAACAGCCTTAACAACCCGCGATTGATCTAACTGTCTTTATTTAAAATAGTTGTTGAATACGTACATACACTTCCATAGACTTTTATATAGGAGGTTGTACGAATGAAAGAACTTATAATCGCCTTAATTTTAATTTTTTCTTTTTCTTTATCAGGATTCTCCCAGGCGGACCCTGAGGAGCCGGAATACTACAAGGGGCCAAACTACCCCGATACTGAAGAGGTAAGCAGCAGTGAAAGATGCAGGGACATTTGCCAGGAAATAGACGCAAACGGCACCTGTATAAAGGTTGAGGTCAGGTGTGATAATTAGCTGACCCGTATATTATATTCCGGTTTTATAAATTAAGGGAAACTTAATACAAGTTTTGCCCGGTACTGTTTCTTATGTGCAAGTAATTTGCCCGTTTGAAGTGTGAAAATGAGGTAATAGAGGAGAATTATAAAGTTTGCTTTGGTTTCATTACTTTTTTCCAGTAATAAGAACTTTTCTGCCTCTGTTAGCTTGCTGTGGATATCTGTATAATTCCTGTTCCCGGAATATTTTTTATGCATATTTTTTATTATTTTTGAAATCTGTTTTGAATCAAATACATCGTTTCCGGCAGATTTATTTACCATGTTTCTGATTTTTCTCATATTGTCCACTGCATCCTGAAGTTCGTTATTTATAAGTCCCAGGCGCCGGGCAACAGAGATTTTTGTACTAAAAGTTGATAACGGGCCGGTTTCAAAAAGATCATCTTTTCCGGTGGGGCTTTCAATAAGGAAAGACGTAATATATTTTTCAAGCTCGTTTTCAAGACGCGTTACACCTACCAGCACTGGTGAGCTTTCCGTATCGCCGATTACTCTGGGCAGCAAATTTATTAATTCCTGGATTATGTTTTTTCTTGTGTTAAGAAATTCCTGTGTTTGTTCAATAATTTCCATTCATATCTACTCTTTAAGTTTTACAGGAATATTAGTACCGAGTTCCCACACTTCACCAGTTCTTTTGTTTAACCTGTAAAGGACTGTCTTTTTTTCACCGCTTTCAGGATTTATCTGTACTGATTCAGTGATAGTATATGTGTTGCTAGTTGTATACCAGTACACTAGTGCTACAAAAACAATCAGTTCAATCACTACAAGCAGTATTAATTTTGAATTAACAAATTTCATAGGGAATAAGAATATTTTAAATTTTAATTATTTCTAGCTTTTTTAGAAAAATCGGTTTATTATAATCATTACCGAGCGAGCGCTCGTTTGTTTCAGGAGAAGGTATGACAACTTTAAATTTAAATGAAGAACAGCAAATGGTAATGGACCTGGCAACTGATTTCTCCAGGAAAGAAATTATGCCCGGGGCGGCAAGACATGACAGGGATTCTCAGTTTCCCGCGGAAATTATTAAAAAACTCTCCGAACTGGGATTTATGGGACATTACATACCGCAGGAATACGGCGGGTGCGGCCATGATTTTCTTTCATATATCATAGCAATTGAAAAAATATCGGGGGCCTGCGCTTCGACGGGCACAGTCGTAATGGCACATAATTCTCTTGCATGCAGCCCGATTAATTCATTTGGCACCGAAGAGCAAAAGAGCAAATATCTTTCTGACCTTGCTACGGGAAAGAACTTAGGATGTTTTGCACTAAGTGAACCGGAGTCGGGTTCAGACGCGGCAAGCATAAATACTACTGCGGTAAAGAAAGGTAGCGAATATATACTCAACGGGACTAAAAGCTGGATCACCAACGGTGCGGAAGCTGATGTGGCGGTAATATTTACTACAACGGACAAATCAAAGAAAAGCCGCGGTATCACGGTGTTTATAGTTGACCTCAATACACCCGGGATAACAGTTGGGAAATCAGAAAAAAAACTTGGCATTAAAGCTACGAGCACAACCCAGTTTATACTTGAGGACTGCAGGGTCCCTGAATGTTCAATGCTGGGCAGTGAAGGTGACGGATTTAAAATAGCGATGCAGACACTCGACATGGGAAGGATTGCTGCCGCATCCCAGGCCGTGGGTATCGCCCAGGCAGCCCTTGATGCCTCCGTGGAATATTCGAAGGAAAGAAAAACTTTCGGTTCTCCCATTATTGACCACCAGGGTATCCAGTTTATGATTGCGGAAATGTCCACAAAAATCGAAGCGGCAAGACTGCTTACGTGGCAGGCAGCGGGGCTAAAGGACAAAGGCATGAAATTTACCAAGCAGTCAGCTATGGCTAAACTGTTCGCGGCCGAGACCGCAATGTGGGTAACTACCAAAGCAATTCAAATTCACGGGGGTAACGGATATACTACAGACTACCCAGTTGAGAGATACTTCAGGGACGCAAAAATTACCGAGATTTATGAAGGCACTTCAGAGATCCAGAAGATTGTAATTGCAAGGCAGACTCTGAATGAATACCTGTAGCCATGGAAAATTTACAGCTGATAAAATCCAAAATAAAAGACAAGGACCTGATCAACAAAAGAAGGGACCATATTGCAAAAAAATCAGTTGAGCTGTTTGTTAAAAAAGGCTATCACCAGACAACAGTAAGGGAAATTGCCAAGGCATCTGAAATGAGCATGGGGGCGCTTTACGACTATATAAGCACCAAGGAAGACATACTATTTCTTGTCTGCGACCACATACACACAACGGTAAGCAATAAATTAACAAGTTCATTTACAGAGGAAAAAGATTCACTTCAAAACCTGAGGGACGCAATCAAAGAATACTACACCGTGATTGACGAAATACAGGACTACATGCTGCTCCTTTACCAGGAAACAAAATCATTAAACAAGGTCGCAAGAAAATATATATTTAATGCCGAGCATGAACTAACAGCTATTTTTGAAAACATTCTAAGGCAATGCATTAAGGAAAAAACAGTCACACTGAAGTACAGGGACGCAAGACTTGTGGCCCAGAACATTATGGTGACCGGACATATGTGGGCATTTAGAAGGTGGGCAATAAGCAGTGAAATAAATCTTAAAATATTTATTGAAATGCAGACTGAAATTTTACTGAATGGGATAAAAAACCGGGGGGCAGAAAATGGGTGAGCAAGTATTTAAGAATGTCGGCATAATCGGCTCTGGCACTATGGGTGCGGGTATTGCCGAAGTGGCCGCTGTAAACGGCTACAACGTACAGCTCGTAGATATTAGCACCGAAGCTGTTAATTCGGGTTACTCGAACATAGAGAAAAGTATAAGAAGGCAGGAAAAAAGGAAACGAATCACACCTGGGGAAAGCACTGATATTCTCTCGAGAATCAGCACTTCTGACAGCTATGGAAGCCTTTCCGCATGTGAAATTGTGATTGAAGCTGTAAGTGAAACACTTGAGATAAAAAAAGCTGTATTCAGTGAAATAGAAAGCAACACGGGAAGTGATACGATCATTGCTACCAACACTTCCACTCTTTCTCCAACAGAACTTGCCATGCACACGGGCAGGCCGGAAAAGGTCCTGGGTATACATTTTTTTAACCCCGCACCAATTATGAAGCTCGTTGAAATAATTACAACGCAGGTCACCTCAGAAGAAACAGTAACCGGTTCAAAAGAATTTGCCGTAAGTCTTGGCAAAGACCCGGTTATTACACGGGACAAGGCAGGTTTTATTGTAAACAGAATCCTGCTCCCCATGATAAACGAGGCAGTATTTGTTCTTGATGAAAAAATGGCATCCGCAGATGACATTGATAAAGCGATGAAACTTGGCACCAACCAGCCGATCGGGCCGCTTGCCCTGGCCGACCTTATCGGCCTTGACGTTACGCTTGATGTTCTCAGTGTTCTTTACAGGGAGTTCGGAGACCCAAAATTCAGGCCGGCAACATTATTAAAAGAGATGGTCAGGGCGGGATATTTGGGAAGAAAAACCGGCAGGGGATTTTTTGAATATGGCAATAAAGGAGAATAACCATGTATGAACACCTTTTATTTGAAGTAGATGAAAACAGTATCGGCACGCTTACCATAAACAAGGAAAGAGCTATGAACACGCTCAGCCTTGAGACATTGACTGAGCTTCATCAATTTACCCAAAATGAACTATTAAACAGCGGCCTCAAAGTACTTATAGTGACAGGCGCGGGAGGTAAGGCCTTTGTTGCAGGGGCAGATATAGGACAGATGAGGGAGATGAACAGGGAAGAATTTGAAAACTACTGCAACCTCGGACACAGCACTTTCAACGCCCTCCAGGAGGCACCCTTCCCCGTAATTGCAGCTGTAAACGGTTATGCACTTGGCGGCGGATGTGAGCTTGCGGTAGCATGTGATATTAGGATCGCTTCAGAAAAAGTGAAAATTGGTTTTCCCGAGACCAAGCTGGGGCTGTTCCCCTGCTGGGGCGGGAGCCAGAGGACCACAAGATTAATGGGGATTGGCAAAGCAAAGGAACTCATTTTTACCGGCGTAATGATTGGTGCTCAGGAAGCACTTGAAATCGGCCTAGTGGATAAAGTAGTAAAAAAAGAAGAACTTATGGATGAAGCAAAAAAGACCGCTTCGCTTATCGCTGCAAACAGCCCGTTTGCAGTTGGTTTAGCTAAGAAAGTAATAAACACGGGGTCTGAAATGGAACTTCCTGAAGCACTTTCTTATGAACTCCAAAACGGCCTTGAATGTTTTGATTCCCAAGACAGGCTTGAAGGAATGTCGGCATTTCTGGAGAAAAGGACGGCAAATTTTAAAGGGAAATAAAAAATGGAAAAAGTTGTATTATGTGTACCGCTTAGAACAGCTGTCGGGGGATTTGGAGGCAGCCTGAAAGACCTTACAGCAGTAAACCTGGGCACTATAGTAGTAAAGGAAATCCTGAGAAAGACATCTATAGAACCTGCTGAAGTTGACGACTGTATTATGGGTAACATCCTTCCGGGGTCCGGCCCTAACCCCTCTAGGCAGGTATCAGTTAATGCCGGATTAAAAGTTGAAACACCTGCAATCACGATAAATAGGATGTGCGGGTCCGGCCTGCAGTCCGTTATCCACGCCTCCCAGGCAATAAAATCCGGAGACTGCAGCTGCATAATATCCGGCGGCATTGAAAGTATGAGCCGGGCGCCATACTATCTTGAGCAGGCAAGGTGGGGCTACCGTATGGGCTCCCCGAAAAACGGCCTTGTTGATTCCATGATAAGTGACGGCCTGTGGGATATTTTTAATGATTACCACATGGGCGTTACTGCGGAAAACCTTGCAGAGCAGTACTGTATTACAAGGGAGAAGCAGGACGAATTTGCCTACAACAGCCAGATGAAGGCAAAATCCGCCATAGAAAATAACCGTTTTGAAAGTCAGATAGTTCCCGTAGAAATTCCCCAAAGAAAAGGCGGACCGGTTGTATTCAATAAAGACGAACACCCAAGGCCGGATATAACAATGGAACAGATTTCAAAATTAAAACCCGCTTTCAAAAAGGACGGTACAGTAACCCCTGCGAACTCTTCCGGTATAAACGACGGTGCGGCCGCATTGATTGTTGCTTCGGGTAGCAAGGCAAACAAACTGGGATTAAAACCGATGGCGTATGTTAAATCATATGCAGTATCCGGGGTTGACCCTTCTATTATGGGAATTGGCCCTGTTTCCGCCATGCAAATGGCCCTCGACAAGGCAGGTCTTTCACTTGATGATATCGATCTTGTTGAACTAAACGAGGCTTTTGCAGCACAGTCACTTGCCGTACTCAGTGACTTCCCGGTCCCGGATTCAAGGCTTAATGTAAACGGCGGTGCGATTGCACTTGGACACCCCGTAGGTGCTACAGGGTCAATACTGCTTGTAAAAATCCTTCATGAACTTTCGATGAGAGAAAATGCTAAGTATGGAATGGTCTCCATGTGTATAGGGGGAGGTATGGGAATAGCGATGGTAGTTGAGAAAGTGTTAAACTAATTCAGTGGGTATACAATGAAAAAGGTGGTATAAAATCCACTGAATACAAACCAGACTGTATATAAAACAAGAGTGGTTTTAAATATCCCGAGGTACCTGTCCTTACGTTTATCGTTCTTCCCGTCCAGATACTCCACGTAGAAACTAATGGCTATTAAAAATACAGCCCCCATTACAAATACCGCAAACTGTATCTGAAAGAACTGTTCCATAATATATAATAGTAACATAAAAACGCTTTGTTCTCCTTAATATTGATTACTATTAATTTTTTCCTTATTCTAGTACTACAATTATGAAAAAAATACTACTGCCTGCAATGTTATTATCAGTTTTCCTGTTCCCGGTGCAATCATTTTCAGTTGTATGGAAGCCGCTTGGAAAAATGAATACGGGGGGGATGAAAGTTACCATCTATGTTGATAAATCTTCTATACAGGCTGATGAAAGCAACGATGAATTCAAAAAATCCTGGGTAAAGTTTGAACTGCCACGCAATGTTGAGTCCGAATACAGTGACGAACTATACCGTTCAAGAGAAGAGCTCTACTATTTCCACTGCGGGCAGAATTTATACACAGTCACCCAGGTTAAACTATTTAACAGCGAAGACAAAGAAATTTACGATTCCGGGGAATTTAACCCTTTCTCAGACGATTTTGACAGCGCCTGGAAACTAATAGCGCCGCTGTCGGGCCCCGACCTTGTAAACACCTATGTTTGTAAAGTGGACCATAGTTACACCCAGGATGACAATGTTCCCGAATGGATGAGAAAAAAAGATACCGGGACAATCGAATCTCCATCTTTGTCAAAGGACACGGGCAACAATAGGTTCAACCTTAAAGATATAAGGTGGGCAATGCGCGATGAAGGCAGTGAAAGGCTTGTATTTGATATATACAGCGGGGATGAAAAAGTAAGCAGTGCCGATAACTACGAAGTAATTGACGAAGCGAAAGACCAGGCAATGGATATTCTTTTTAAGAATTATGAAAACGTGGGGACCAGCATTCCTGACCTTAACCAGAGCAAAATAATTAAGGAAATTACGGCAAGTTATGACGTGGAAACCCACGGTTTAAATATTAATATAAAGTTCAGGAAATCTCCTTCCTATAACACGTTTGAGGTCGAAAACCCCGGAAGGCTTGTAATAGACTTTACAGCAGAAGGTGAAAGCCCCTAAAGTTACCGGTCAAGAAGCTCAAGCTGTATCAGTAATAATCTTCCGACTTTTAATTTCTTTTCTTCAGGAACGTATTCACAGATGTATTCAAGTGACTGTTTTCTGAACAAACCGGTTTTAAAAGTAATTTTAATTATTTTTTCACTTACCAGTTCCCATGAATTTGGGACGCCCTGGAAATCGCTCATATATACATAATCACACTCATTTCTATGCCTTACCTCGTTGTGACAGTTTAGCTTGCCGCCGCCCCTGAGTGTGTATATGTCCCCCGACCGTTCATGTTTCCATGAGCTTGAAAGCAGCAGTTCTTCCGTACAGATATCAGCACGGGCAAACGCACTCAGCATAAACAACAATATGATTATTCGTAATATCATATATGTATTAGTTGTGATTAAATGAATAAAGTTACAACTGAATTACCTTTTAAATAATCCTCCAAGTAAATTCGGTAGTCCGCTTTGGGCAATATCAGAAAGGTCAACGTCACCGTCACCGTCCTGGTCAAGGAGCATGTTCATAAGCCCGGCTGACTGGGGTGTTCTTGTCTGTATTTCAGCTTCTTCGTTCCTGAGCATTTCCGATAGCGCATTTGCATCCATATGATTTGCACGCTGGCTCTTACCAAGCGCACCCATAATAAGAGGTGCTGCTACTTTGAGAATTGTTGCTATTGAATTAGCATCAAGGCCGGTGGATTTACCCAGGCTCGACTCCACCCTTCCGCGGTTTGAGCCGAGGGCATGCCTCAGGATACCGTCGCCGGGGCCATTATCGGGATTATCGAGAAGGTCGTCTAAATGATCAAGGACACTGCCGTCATGGTCTCTTGATAATGCACCAAGAAGATTTTCCGCCCCGTTCCTGTCAGTACTGTTTTTGTTTAAAGCCCCCAGTATTAATGGAAGTGCCATTGATAGTGCCGACCCTGTGGTACTCTCATCTGCTCCGATTTTCCTGCTCAGTTTTCCCGCACTGTTGCTGTTAACTAATACTTCGCCAAGTGTTTCAAGAAGTGTAGACATATGTGACCCCCAAAATTTTTTAAGTGACTGATATAATCAATCTACATTAATTAAATATAAATTATTAGTATTTTTTTTGGAACTGTTAAATATTAATGAATTCAGGTCTTGACCTGTCTCCCATATTTTGAGTCCAGTGTTAATGCAGCAATTAAACTTACAGCTCCCACTGCAATCAGGTAGTAAGATGGTGAGGCTATATCGCCGGTCCGTGAAATAAGCCAGGTACAGATAAGAGGGGAAGTACCTCCCACTAGAGACTGCGCAATATTGTATCCAAGTGCTATACCGCTGAACCGCATAACTGCAGGGAACATCTCTATCATCGTTGCACACATCGGGCCAATGGCAATAGCCATCACGATAGTAAATGAAAACTGCGTAATTACTGCATGTGAAAAAATACCCTGGTCTGTCCAGATAAACATCGGGTAAAGAATAATAATAAAGAGTACAATCCCGGACGTTATAAGTTTCTTTCTTCCCACTTTATCTGACAATGCCCCGAAAACCGGTATTAAAATCATAAAGAACAGCATCGCAAGTGAATTTACAGTGAGGGCATGATCAATTGGGGGTTTAACAATATTTGTAATATAAGTCGGCCACCAGACAAAAACAGAATAAAAACCGGCAGCATTAATCATAACGAGGCCAATCAGGTGGATGACTTTTAAAGGCATTTTACTGAGCACTTCTTTTACCGGGTTTGCGGCAATTTCACCTTTTTCTTTTATTTCCTCAAAAGCCTTTGTTTCGGGGAGGCCGTTTCTCATCCAGAGTCCGTATATACCTACTAGAAAACCAAACAGGAACGGTATTCTCCAGCCCCAGGCACTTAGAAAGCTTGTATCAAAAACAAGGTGCATAACTGTTGCTACGAGCGAACCCAGGAGGACCCCGCCAACTGCGCTCATAAAAGCAAAACTGCCAAGGAAACCCCTTTTTTCGGGAGGTGCTATTTCTGTCATGTATGAAATTGAACCTATGAGTTCCCCGCCAACGGAAAAACCCTGAATTAACCTGATTATTATGAGTAAAATGGGGGCAAGAATCCCTACGTGCTGATATGTGGGAAGGAGCCCTATCATAGTGCTGGGGATTACCATTAACAGTACCGACAGCTGAAGGGCATGTTTTCTACCCAGCCTGTCCCCAATATGGCCGAACACTACTCCACCAAGGGGCCTTACAAGGTAGCCAGCGGCAAATACCCCGAATGTGTTGATAAGTCCTGCAACCGGGTCGTCCGTGGGGAAAAACTGCTTGGCTATTATCGGTGCAAAATAACCAAATACTGCAAAATCATACCACTCCAGTATATTCCCGACTACACCGCCAAGTGTTGTTTTATTTAAGAAAGAGGTAAACCTGCCGTTTCTGCTCAATATTATCTCCAGCCTGGATAATCAGCTATTCCGGAAGTGGTGTTTTTTCTGTGTAGCATGAAAGGCCGAAGAACCTGCAGCAGCTTTCCACTTTGTAGTTTTTACCTTCAATTTTTTCTTCAGCTTCATCGCAGTAATATTCCGATGCATTTATATACAAAAACCCGACAATACCCAGTACCATAAATGCCATTATTAAAATACTTAGTGTTTTACTCATGTCCGCTCCGGTTATTTAATATAAACATATATTTTAAATAGTATTCATTATCAGTAAAGTTTTAATCTGTAATAAGTAATCCACCGGGTATAAAATGAACAGGAAACAGATACTTACATTTATTGCTATGGGTATCGGGATACTTGCTATTGCAGTTGACCTTACCTCAATCAATGTTGCAATACCGGCAATACAAAAGTCATTTAATGTGAGCATTGAGACCGTCGAATGGATGATCAGTGGATTTATGCTGGCATTCGGGGTATTACTCGTAACGGCAGGACGGCTTGCTGACACCTACGGCCGTAAGAAAATATTCCTCATTGGTATGGCCATATTCGGGGCGGCGTCCCTGGTTGGCGGTTTATCTCAGGATGCAGGGCTTTTGATTGCAATGCGCGTAATGCAGGGCGTGGGCGGTTCCATATTATGGCCCTCCGTAATAGGTATTACTTTTGCTTCAGTATCCCAACAGCATAAGGGCCTTGCAATGGGGCTTGTGTTTGGAATAGCAGGTATCGGGAACAGCCTGGGGCCCCTGGTTGGCGGCATCCTAACCGAGGACATATCATGGCGATGGGTGCTTTTTGCAAATGTACCTATGGCTGTTATTGCTGTTTTTATTACTTACTTTATAGTCGATGAGCAATCCGGAGAAAATATCGAGAAGCGTATAGATTTTCCGGGGATTGCCACTATTTCAATTTCACTTGTTTCATTCCTTTACGCAATAAACCAGTCAACGTCATGGGGCTGGCTGTCTGAAAAAACAGTTGGGCTTCTTATAGTATCAGCCGTTTCAATATTTCTTTTCTTTAAACTGGAGAGGAATAAGGAAAATGCACTTATACCGGCAGATGTGATGAAAAACGGTCAGTTTATGAGATACTGCCTTACAATCTCCGTGCTTGCGCCGACATTTTTCCTGATTTTTCTGTATCTACCCCAGTACCTTGAGAAATTCCTCGGCTTCAGTCCAATTGAAGCAGGCGCTGGAGTGGTCCCTGCTGTAATTACATTTGCAATTATGTCTCCGTTTGCAGGAAAAGTATTTAATGCCCTCGGGGCAAGGATGTCGATATTCCTCGGTATGCTTATTACAGCAATCGGGACATTTGGGCTGGTGTTTTTTGGGTTTAAGGGCGCTTATATTAACATGGTATTGCCATGTCTAATCTGCGGGGTCGGTATTGGTATTGCACTTGCCTGTATAAACACGGCCGCCGTAGGATCTGTAGATGAGTCCAGGGCAAGCCTTGCAGGAGGGCTTACAATGCTTTTCCAGATGGGCGGGGCGGCACTGGGTATTGCCATTGTCACAACAATCTTCGTTGATACTTCGATTAATGACCTGTTGGCTAAGATTTCATCACTTGGAATAGATATTCCTCAATCCGGGATTCAAGAGATCAAATCATTTATCGTCGGCAGCGGTACCGAACAGGCATTGAAGGAACAGATTGGATTAGAGCTATACAATAAGCTTCTGCCTCATATTAAAGCTTCTTATATAAAAGGACTCAGGATAGGCCTTGGTTTTACAGGCTTTCTGCTTCTGATCGGAACAGTATATTCGTTCTTTCATTCAAATGAGCAGAATTAAACAATGTTGACCCAGCGCATACATACCTGCATCAGGTTAATATAGTCTTTCCGGGTTGATTCCTTGATAAATTTTCTAATTTCGGAACTTGGAACATCATTTTTTTCAAGTTCCTTTGTGACTTTAAACATTATTTCTGCTGCATTTCCATAAGTACCGTCGAGGTCCACTTCTATATCCGGGAAATATGGATACTGGGTATCACTTATTACCATTTCTTTCATTCCTGTTGATTTATTTTCTAAATCTACGGCCAAACTGAAACCACAGATTTATATATACAAACATCCCCGGTTCTATTTTGTTGACTAAACAACAAATATTCAATAACCAGAAATGGTTAACTTTAATGAAAGAAATAATCAAGATTGATTATTCGGCAATTTCTGAAGAAATATAGAGGTGTATGGACCTGTCTAAGGGTTTTACTTTAAATATATCAGGAAAGTCCATATTAATTACCTTTACCTCAGTACCAGCTTCGAGTCGCTCACATTTTTTTGTATCAAAATACTTTTTGGCAGAGTCATAATCATTATTCTCAGAGAATCTCAACATGTTTATATAGTTTTCAAGTGTTGAGCAGGCAACCTGGGGAGAATCCAGTTTTAGAATCACTGGACCTTCAGATTTCAGCTTCTTTTCAGCAGGAAAAATATATACAAACAAGGTTATTCCAAAAAGGGCAACTATAATTCCAAAAAATATTAATTTATCTCTTAAACTCATATGCTAATTTAAAGTGAATGTATAAAATTCAGAAAATTATATGAAATAAATATATATATAATTTTAGTGAGTATGCAAGGGTTTACATACCCCTCGCTCTGTCAATCTTGAGGTTTTTGATCTTCGCTTTCATAACAGGGTCATTGTTACTGTAGTTAACATTTAGATAAGCGCTCCTGTTTATGTAATCAGCTTTAATCGGTGTATTGTAATAAATAATCATTACCTTGGTTCTTTCATTTTCATAAACATACTTTTTTGTACTGTTGTCCATTTTCTCTACAACCGGCGGTTCTTCAAAAGTTTCTTCCAGCAGTATAGTTTCTGCCCTGTATTTTTTATGCACGTCTTCAGCCGGCGATTTCTTTTTTGCAGCAATCTTATAGGAAGCATTGGTTAAATGGTTCTCAATAAAAAGCAGGTCATAGGTACTGTCACTTTCGATCTCATTATATGTCAGGGTTTGTGTAAGCGTCCCATAAACCAGCTTATTTTCAGATATTTTCTGAGGCGGCCCATTAAGAGACATAACTTCTTCCTGGCTCATGCCCCATTTGAGGTTACGAAAATCTTCGGCAAATAATCCGGCCGCAGAAATAAAAAACAGTATTGTTGAAAAAACAAAATACTTCATGACTCTCCTAAATAAACAGGACTCTATCCATATAAGTCTATGCTAATAAGGATAAAAAAAGAATTATTTTTTTATGATTTAAGGCAAATATTAATAATCGGGAACGCCGTCACCGGGAGGTTCTTCGTTAGCTTCATCGGCCTTACCGACCTCATTAATTTCCTGGGTACTGTTTTTATCACTGTCCTGCATCAGCCAGTCGCAGGATGCAATTGATAAGAACAAACAAATCAACAAAAAGACAGAAAAGTGTTTCATATTTTTACTCCTGTAATTCAATATAATGGAAAAAGACTTAAAAATAAAAAAGGAGCAATGACTAACTATTGCTCCTTTAATTTACTATAATCTTATAGTAATGAAATTATTTATATTTTTATTACGGACTTAATCCAACTTACTGACATAGAAAATCTATACAAGTGTCACCACCAGTGCACTGGCTGTCATCAGTACAGCAACCACAGGGTGCACGGTCAGGGTGCTGGTCATTGCTACAGTCAGAATCAAGCAGGCAATAGCTCTCAGGGGGCGTACCGCCAAAAGGAGCAGTATTACAAATTTCGTGGGGCATGGCCTGGTTCTCTGAACATGGAAAAGGCGCTTTTGTTGCGTCTTCATAGCAGACATTCGGGCACGGTTCGGCCATTTCAAATTCCGGGACTGTACAGGTCGGTACGGGGTTTTGATTCATTGATGGACACCATTCCACAACAAATTCATTTGCAGCCTTTTCACGGCAAATAAACTGAGGACCGCTCATAGGGCTCAAATAGCCAGTTGTACAATTATCCTGGAGACTTGTTGGTATATTGGTACAAATCTGGGAAGAAACGCATCGGCACTGAAGTGTATTGGCACTTCCTTCAGGGCAAGCCGTACCATCCCATTCCGGTAAGGCACAACTTGTACCGGCTGTATTTTGCATTGCCAGAATCCTTACAGGAACGTTGAAGAATACAGGTGGTTGATTAGCATTTGTTGAAATGTCATAAAATATGTCACCATCAGAGCTAACGGTAAATTCCACCCTCGTTCCGCTGGTACATTCTGGACTACCTGAATTACTGGCAGAAAAGGCGTTGGGTACATTACCCATTGGAAGCTGAACAGGACTCGTCACTTCTGTACAGGTAGAACCCGATGCATTGGTCATATAGACTGTCACGTCATCAGTACAATGGTTTTCGAAGGTTACCATCACATTAGACATCTCACCGTTTAATGGGGGTGTCCCGTCTAAATCGTTATTATTATCACCCTCTCCGCATCCGGCTAGGTTCCCAAACACAATAAGAGCAAATATTGAACAGATACCAATGACTTTTATGAATTTATATTTATACATTTTATATCCCCCAATTTCAGAATCAGACTTAAACAATGAGCTAATAGAATGATACCATCTTAAATAAAAATGCTTTCTACCCAAAGTTTTAATTATTCAGATGGGAATCCGGAATTCTATTATTTACTGACAACTTTCGCAGCAGGGCCAACCAAGTGTGGTATTACATTCCCAATGCTGGCCGTCCTTACATGTCTCACCCCAGACGTCCCAGCAGCTTACTTGCCCATACCCGCACTCACTTTTTCTAGGTTCAGTAACAGGACACAGAGGGTCGTTGTGGCAGCCGAAATGCCCTTTTCCACAGGGGCATCCGCCATCCGCATATTGGCAGGCGGAGGAACAGGCAATCGCTATCTGCCAGTGGTGGTCGTGGGTGGCACTCCAGTTTGTTACAAAGAATGACATACCCTTGCGTGCAAAATAATTTTTACTTGCCGGATCCTCTACTATAGTGACCGAGCCGCTCGACCTGTGATCACTATAGCGGACAAAAAAGTGGCCTTTGGGGCAATGAACATCGATTTTATGTGTTTTTAAGTGGCCGATGCCGTGTCTTTTGGTTGTTACATTTACACAATCCGGAATTGATTCATTACATGCAGTTGGGGTACTGAAATTTTCTTCCGTAGGGATATCAGAAGGTTGATCAGGCACCGAATCGGGTTTTGTTGCACTCCCGCTAAATCTCTCAACACCATCTGATTCATCAAATTTTAATGTCGAACATCCAAGAAATGACTGATAAAGTCCCTTATGCTCCGGATCTTGTGGAAAAAATTTCACAGTAACGCTGGTCTCAGACCAATCCATAACTACAAAATTCACATTATCGTTCCGTGCCACATCTATATTATGTATGAAGGGATTCTCTTCGGGGCAGGTGTAATTAAAAACATGGAGCCCATCTCCGGGAATATCCATAAATTCAGTTTCAACAGAAACACATTCGGGTACTCCATCGCACTCCTCACGGGCAGATTCAAGCGAATTGTTTGAAGATGTTTCGTCGCAGCTTACAGTAAAAACAAGCACCAGAAGTATAGGTAAAATTAGAAAAACCGATCTTTTCAATATCATCCCTTATAATATTCCAGATTTATTATCCTATTTTAGCATAACTAATCATAGATAATCAATATTTCAATCCCGAATGTATTGATCAGGGAAACAAAGGGGACACTACCCTTTATTTTCCCTATCATTACCTATCTCCACCAGAACCTTAAATTTAATTTCTATCCATCGGGAATTTCGAAAATATCAAGTGACATGAATTATATATCAGGGCTCATGCCGCTTAGCCCTTAAATTCTGAGGACTTTGGCCCCTTGGATATTTCCTGCCTTAAGATCTTTAAGTGCCTGGTTGGCCTGTTCGAGATTGTAAATCTGCACCTCGGGTTTTATCCCGAACTCTGATGCAAGTTCCAAAAAAGATGAAACATCTTTCCTTGTAATATTTGCCACACTTTTAATCTCTTTTTCATTCCATAAATGTTCATGGTAAGAGATATTCAAAAGATATTCCTTATCAACATCTTCCTTACTGATTGCATTAATTATAAATCTCCCGCCTGCTTCAAGATTATATAGGCCTTCCACAACAGTTTTCCAAACAGGCGTTGTATCAATAATACATTTCAGCTTTTCAGGCGATCTTTCCTCGGTATCGCCGGTCCATACAGCACCAAGTTCTGATGCAAACTGCCTCTCTTTCGGATTTCTAGCAAACACATATATGTCAGTTTCGGGATATAATTTTTTTGCAAGTTTTATTACTATATGGCCGGAAGCACCAAAACCTGTAAGTCCCAGCCTGTCGCCGTTTTTTAATTCACCCAGCATCAGGGATCTATACCCAATTGCCCCTGCACAGAGAAGCGGTGCAGCTTCAGCATCAGTGAAATAGTCGGGGATAATATATGCAAAACCTTCTGACACTTTCATATATTCCGCATATCCGCCGTTCAGGTCTCTTCCTGTCGCTTTGAACGACATACACAGATTTTCAAGTCCCTCTCTGCACATGCTGCATTCACCGCAGGAAGAATTGATCCAGGCCACCCCTACTCTTTGTCCGATCTCAAAGTTTACTGCCCTAGGACCTAAATCCTCTACAATCCCAACACACTGGTGGCCCGGTATAACCGGAAGTTCCGCAGGCGGTGTCCTCCCCTCTATTTCATCCAGTTCGGTATGGCAGACGCCGCAGACGCTCATTTTGATCAATATCTCGTTTTTTTCCGGTTCAGGTTTTGGGACTTCTACTAAATCAAGCGGGTCAATGCATTTTTCCAAAGGTCCTAACCTGTTAATTACCATCGCTCTCATACTAATATTTATTGTAACTACTTATTTTAAATTACCGAAACTGTACGATAATCGGACAATATACACTTTTATTGTTCCAGGAATAGCACCTATGTTGCCTATATTATTGAATAATTATTATGGCATACAAATTGTTAACAATAATATAAGTATCAATTATTCAAAACTGGAGGTAAAGATCATATTATGCTTAATCTAAAGAAAATACTATGGGCGGATGACGGATCGAAAGCCTCTGAAAATGCCTTAAAAGTTACAGAATATTTAGCCAGGACTTATAATTCTAATATAATCGGTGTTTATGTAAATGATAATTATTATCCCATAACCCCGGATTATTTTTATTTTGATAAGTATTTTGAAGAAATATCCAGAAAAAATAAAAATATATTTACTAAAAAATTCAAAAAAATTAGCAGCCGCCTCTCTAAAAAAAATGTTAATTTTGTAAGCAGGATTATCAGCGGCACTGCACCCGAGACAATTATTGAAGCCGCAAATAAAAGTAAAGTGGGACTTATTGCTATAGGTAATACCGGTCATGGATATGTAACCAACCTTCTTCTTGGGAGTAATGCTTTAAAAATAATCAAATCTTCAAAAGTCCCCGTTCTTTCAGTACCTGAGACATTTACTCCGAGTAAATTTAAAATAAAGAAAATCCTTGTACCTATCGATTTGGGAGAAAAAAACCTAAATTCACTTAACTTTGCAATTGAAATTGCCCAATCCACAAATAGTTCAATAACAATTCTTTATGTCCTGCCGGTTGCAACAAGTTTTATACAGTTTCCTCCAAATATAAAAGAAAAACTAATTAAAGGCATTGAAGATGAACTCAACAAACTGATTAATGAAGCAAAGGAAATTGCAGAGAGACACAACCTTGGATTGAAACACAGGGTCAAAAAAGCGAATTTACCTAACATTACAATCCGTAAAAAACATCTTGCTGGAATGAAGCCATCAAAAAATATTACAAACTTTGCCACGAGAAATAACTACGATCTGATTGTGATGAATTCCCACAACAAGGGAATGATTGAGGGCCTAATACTGGGAAGTGTTACGGAAGAGGTTATCAGAAGTTCAAAATGCCCTGTGATATCGATTAAACTCTAATTCTTAATAATTTGCTTAACTCACTCTATCTGAAACAAAGGAAACAAAGGGGACGCTACCCTTCGATTTTCAACCATTATTACCTATCTCCACCAGAACCTTTAATTTTATTTCTATCCATTCTTGATTGTAGTTTGTCTATATTATTTTGAAGAATTACTTCAAGGGAAGTTTCGAGATAGTTAATCAGACTTTTCAGCTTGATATAGAATTCCCGGGTTTCATCTTTATCAGAATAAAAAATAGTTGGAAGCTTATTAATACAGGTTAGAAAATCGTTTACACCTGAATACCTATCAAGGGAGTTGTCTTTAATATTATCAAGAGACAAAAGGAAATCCTCAGAATCTCTTTCATGGGAAATTGCAGAGAGATACCACATAATATCACCCAGCTCAGAAATCATTTTGTCCTTTCTTTCAGAAGTTATTTCACCTTCATCATCTCTTATAACTCTTTTCGCTTCTCCAGCCAGCTCCCCTATCTCGGAAAGCAAGCCAAGCTCAGCATATAAAGGATTGCTCCCACTATTAGGATAAACTGCAAATTTCCACATGCTTTTTCTATATTCACTTAAGTTCATTTAGACCTAACCTTATTATTTTTTTCTTACTACTGAAATATTAGATTTTATCTTGAGATAACTAATTATTGCAACTATGGGGCAAGAAAGAGTAATCTACCGTTTGAATTTAATATCAGAAATTTAGAAATGGAAACGGACTAGTAATATGTACAAATTGAGAATTGTTAGAAGTATTGGGGCGAGAGGACTCGAACCTCCGACCTCAGCATCCCAAATGCAATTCTATCTATTTGTGTTCAGATATGTTACCTCGTATTTAGTAGTGTAATTTCCCTAAACAACTTGGTTTTTATCTAATTTTAACTAATAACACTTGTGTAAAGATGTGTTTAATTGTGTTTCAGAGTAATCAGACTTGTAGCAAAAACTGTAGCAATATTTTAATCGATCACGGTATGATCTATATAGCAATTTATAATTATATATTAAAAGTGTTTTAAATAACTTAGAGATATGGGCAGTGGTATTATAAGGCATTTGTTGTGAGATTTAATTTTATAAATCGGTAAAAATATTTTTTTAATATAATTTGATTTTGAATAATTATTGGTGAGTATTTCTAGATTATAAAATAAAACTAGAGTGTATAATAAAATGAAGAAAAAATATTTAAAATCTGGAACTGTTTGTAAAGTCACTTTTACGATTCCAAAGGAAGTTGCAGGCATAGCAAAATATGCATCAGTTGTAGGTGAATTCAACAACTGGAATATCGATGCAACTCCTATGAAAAAACTAAAAAAAGGTGAATTTAAGGCGACCCTAAATCTCGAATCTGGAAAAGAATATAAATTCAGATATCTTATTAACGGGGAAACTTGGGAAAACGATTGGAATGCAGATAAATATGTAAATAATATTTATGGGACCGATGACTCTGTAGTAATTGTTTAGTTATCTTCTGTTTTAATATTCTTTACACCCCATATTTCATTTGCATATTGTTTAATGGTTCGATCACTAGAAAATTTTCCTATTCTACAAGTATTCATTATCATTTTTCTCGTCCATTTGTCTCTATCGAGGAACTCTGTATTAATTTTTTTCTGAGTATCTACATATGATTCAAAGTCTGCAAGATGAAAATAAGCATCACCATTATTAACTATTGAATCAAAAAGGAATTTAAAAATTTCAGGCTCGTCTGCACAAAATACATTTGTTTTGAAAGAATCCATCACTCTTTTTATATTATCATTAGCATTATAGTATTTTCTTGGATCATACGATTGATCATAATTCATTTTGGCAATTTGATCCGATGTTTTTCCAAATATAAAGATATTTTCGTCACCTACCTCTTCTTTAATCTCAACATTTGCTCCATCAAGTGTACCAATTATAACCGCACCATTAAGAGAAAATTTCATATTGCTTGTACCTGAAGCTTCTTTTCCAGCTGTAGATATCTGTTCACTTAAATCGGTTGCTGGTATAATCATTTCGGCAACATTAACATTATAATTAGGTATAAAAACAACCTTTAATTGATCATTGACCCTTTTATCGCTATTAATAACTTTTGCAATATTATTTATAAGTTTTATTATCATCTTAGCTGTATGATATCCAGGTGCACTTTTCCCTGCGAAGATAAAATTTCTTGGTACTTCTATATCAATTCTGTCTTCTATAATACTGAAGTATGTATGAACTATATGCATTAAATTAAGTAGCTGTCGCTTATATTCATGAATTCTCTTTATTTGAACATCAAACAATGCATCTGGATTTAAACTTACACCAGTAGCATCTACTACAAATTTCATCAGTCGATTTTTATTATCTTTTTTTACTTTGTAAAAACTGTTTTTAAAATTTTGGTCATCAATGTGGTTTTGAAGTTCCTTTAATTTAAACAGGTTTGTTATCCACGAATTCCCAAGTTTATCAGTAATTAATTTTGATAGATCAGGATTTGCCTTAAGAAGCCACCTTCTTTGGGTTATCCCATTGGTTTTATTGTTAAATTTTTCCGGCCATAACTGGAAAAAATCCGGTGCTAGTATTTTTTTTAACAAATCGGTATGTAGTTCGGAGACACCATTTACGGAATGGCTTCCAATTATTGATAAGTTAGTCATTCGGACGTATTTGGTTGCACTTTCTTCAATAACTGACATCTTCCTCAATCTATCAGAATCAACATTATAATTTAATTTAAGCTTTTTTAAGAACTGCTTATTTATCTTATAGATAATATGGAGGTGCAAGGGAATAACTCTCTCAATTAAATCTACCGGCCATTTCTCAAGTGCTTCAGGTAAAAGTGTGTGGTTTGTATATCCAAATGTATTATTAGTAATATCCCAGGCTTTATTCCAGTTAATGCCCTTTTCCTCGGTTAAGATCCTCATAAATTCCACTATTGCTAACGATGGATGTGTATCATTTATTTGAATTGCTATTTTGGAAGAAAATTCTGAAAATGGTTTGTTGTATAATTCAAAGTTTCTAACAATATCGCGAATAGCAGTCGCGACAAGGAAATACTCCTGTAGTAACCTTAGTTCCTTACCTTCCTCTGTAGAATCAGATGGGTAAATAATCTTAGAAATTCGCTCACAGAAATCTTTTTGTCCAACCGCATCTGTATATTCGCCGTAATAAAATTTTTCAAAATTTAATTCATCAGGTGATTTTGCAGAAAAAAGTCTCAAATAATTTACCGTTTTTCCACCATATCCAACAATGGGTATATCATGTGGTATCCCTAATATATAATCGCAATTCTTCCATATCATTTCTTGAGTTTGGTTATCATGATTATTTTTATCTATATGACCGTAAATGGGTATCTTTATTCCCTGTCCGTGCCTTGCAATCAACCATGGGGAATTGTCCCTGCACCAATTATCCGGTCTTTCAACCTGGTACCCGTTTAAAATTTCCTGTTTTAGAGAGCCGAATTCATAGTTTATTCCATAGCCGTATCCAGGCAACCCAAGAGTTGAAATAGAATCGAGGAAACATGCAGCCAATCGGCCTAAACCACCGGTGCCCAATGCAGCTTCCCTTTCAACCGCAATTACTTCTCGAATATCAAAACCAATTTTTGATAATGCTTCATCTGCCGACCTATCAATTCCAAGATTTATTAGGTTATTTTCAAGTAAGTCACCTATCAAATATTCAATGGAAAGATAGTAAACTTTTTTTACATCAATTTTTTTATACAGCTCTTCGAAATGAAATAATTTATCCTGGATTATTTTCATAACCGAATATGACAGGCAATATAAAATATCATTTTTGTCCGCCGTATTTATCTGTTTATTCCTAAAGTACTTAAGGTTTTCTAAAATGCTCTGAATTAAATAATCTGAATTGATTTTTTCTTTCATACGAACAAGTCTTATTATCATGTTTGATAATAATTTCTATTAAACATGTATTTTAGCATAAGGTATGATAATAGATTTATATACTATTTAATGTTTAACGTTTATCAAAAATTATCAAACATATAGTATTTTAATTTCTAATTAATTTGAAATCATATTATGAAAAAATACAAACTTCTACACAATGTAAGCCTATTTAGCGATTTCGATATAAATTTGTTTAAGGGCGGTAACCACTTCAAGCTTTACGAAAAACTCGGCTCTCATATAATAACCGTGAAAAAAAAAATGGGAACTTATTTCGCTATCTGGGCCCCAAATGCAAAAAAAGTTTCTGTAATTGGTGATTTTAACAATTGGAATCAAGAAACTCATCATCTAACACAAAGATGGGATGAGTCAGGAATCTGGGAGTGCTTCATAACTGATGTCGGTAAAGGTGATAAATATAAGTACAAAATAATTTCAAATTATGATAATTATCAATGTGAAAAGGGAGATCCATTTGCATTTAGATGGGAATCTCCACCAAAAACTGCGTCAGTAGTATGGGATTTAAATTACAAATGGCATGATAAAAAGTGGTTAAATAAAAGGGCAGAATATAACAGACTTGATGGTCCTATTTCAGTTTATGAGATGCACCTCGGGTCTTGGAAAAGAGTTCCTGAAGAATTCAACAGATTTTTAAACTATAGGGAAATTGCAGAAGTTCTTCCAGATTACATAAAAAGCATGGGATTTACACATGTTGAATTTTTACCTGTAATGGAACATCCTTTTTACGGTTCCTGGGGTTACCAATGCACCGGATTTTTTTCTCCAACAAGCAGATATGGAAGACCTGAAGATTTAATGTATTTGATAGATTGTCTGCATCAAAATAATATCGGTGTGATACTTGACTGGGTTCCATCTCATTTCCCAGTCGATATTCATTCTATCGGTTTTTTTGATGGCACTCACCTTTATGAACACTCTGACCCAAAAAAAGGTTTTCACCCTGACTGGGGCAGCTATATTTTTAATTACGGGCGCAACGAGATCAAATCTTTTTTAATAAGCAGTTCTATCTTCTGGCTGGAAAAGTACCATATTGACTCAATAAGGATGGATGCAGTAGCATCAATGTTGTACCTTGATTACAGCAGAAAAGAAGGGGAATGGATACCTAACAAATTTGGTGGAAGGGAAAATCTAGAAGCAATAGATTTTATAAAACTTTTTAATGAATCGGTTTATAAATATATGCCCGATACCCAAACAATTGCAGAAGAATCAACCGCATGGCCAATGGTATCATCACCAACAAATTCTGGTGGCTTGGGATTTGGCATGAAATGGAATATGGGTTGGATGCATGACACTCTGAACTATTTTTCCAAAGATTCCATACATAGGAAACATCATCAGGACAATTTAACATTTTCACCCTGGTATGCATTTTATGAAAATTTTATTCTCCCTCTATCCCATGATGAAGTTGTTCATGGTAAAAAATCACTACTGAGTAAAATGCCTGGTGACGAATGGCAAAAATTTGCAAACTTAAGAGCACTTTACGGCTATATGTGGGGACATCCGGGCAAAAAATTACTTTTTATGGGTGGTGAGATAGGTCAGTGGTGTGAATGGGACCATGATTCGAGTTTAGATTGGCATCTATTGGAATATGATATGCACAAAGGACTTCAAAAATGGGTTAAGGATCTTAATAAATTCTACAAAAATGAACCTTGCTTATATGAAATTGATTTCTCCCAGATGGGATTTGAATGGATTGATTTTCAGGATGCTGAATCATCAATAATTTGCTTTCTAAGAAAATGCCATAGTGAAAATACTTACTTGCTTATAATTTGTAATTTTACCCCTGTGCTGCGATCTGACTACAAAATAGGTGTGCCCAGTCCAGGTTTATGGAAAGAATGTCTCAACAGCGATGCCGAAATTTATGGAGGAAGTGGTAACGGAAATTGCGGGGGAATACTATCTTCATCAAAACCGGCACATGGCAAAGATCAATCAATTTCAATAACTTTACCTCCACTTAGTGTGGTTTTTTTCAAAAACTGAATCATTAATGAAGAAATTAAATAATCAAAGCAGTATCTTTCAAATATGGCCTGGAAAACCTTACCCGCTTGGAGCATACTGGGACGGCTCAGGAGTAAACTTTGCGATTTTTTCTGAAAATGCAACAGCGGTTGAACTTTGTTTATTTGATAACGAAATAGAAATTGCAAGAATACAGCTGATAGAGCAAACGGACCAGGTTTGGCATGTATATCTCCCTAATGCACGGCCAAGACAATTATATGGGTACCGGATTTACGGACCATACGAACCTAACGAAGGGCAGAGATTTAACCCAAATAAACTACTTCTTGACCCTTATGCCAAAGCAATTGCTGGTACCATAAACTGGAATAATTCGCTTTTTGGTTATAAAGTTGGTCATCATGCTTCTGATCTTGCAATAGATCAAAGTGATAGTGCACTTGGTATACCAAAGTGTGTCGTTATTGATGAATCCTATAACTGGAATGGTGATGTACATCCGCTAACTCCTTGGCACAAAACTGTAATTTACGAACTTCATGTCAAAGGATTCACAGCAATTCATCCAATGGTACCTGAAGAACTTCGAGGAAAGTATTCTGGCCTTTCACACCCTGAAGTAATTGATTATTTTAAATCCCTCGGCATTACTGCTATAGAGCTTATGCCAATACACCATTTTGTTTCTGATAAACACCTAGTAGACAAGGGACTAACAAATTACTGGGGCTACAATTCCATCGGTTATTTTGCCCCTGACTGCAGATATTCAAGTAAAGGTATAAATGGAGAGCAGGTTAAAGAATTTAAATCAATGGTAAAAGCACTTCATAGGGAAGGAATCGAAATTATACTGGATGTTGTATATAACCACACAGCAGAGGGAAACCACCTTGGCCCAACTTTATGTTTTAGGGGAGTAGACAACTTATCATATTACCGTGTAGAAAATAATAACAAACGTTTCTACACCGATTATACCGGTTGTGGAAATAGTCTAAATATGACTCATCCACGTGTACTTCAGTTAATTATGGATAGTCTAAGGTACTGGGTACTTGAAATGCATGTTGATGGATTTCGCTTTGATTTAGCATCAACTTTGGCACGTGAACTTCATGAAGTTGATAAACTCGGAGCATTTTTTGATATAATTCACCAGGACCCCGTTATTTCGCAGGTTAAGCTTATAGCCGAACCATGGGATCTAGGGGAAGGGGGTTACCAGGTTGGCAATTTCCCAGTACTCTGGGCTGAATGGAATGGAAAATACAGAGATAGTGTGAGAAGATTTTGGAGAGGTGATAAGGGACAAATTCCAGAACTTGCATACAGATTAACGGGATCTAGCGATCTTTACTCTCATACAGGAAAACGTCCTTATGCTAGTATTAATTTTATTACTTGTCATGATGGTTTTACATTGAATGACCTCGTTAGTTACAATGAAAAAAACAACCACTCAAACAAAGAGGGAAACAAAGACGGGGGTAATGACAACATAAGTTATAACCACGGTGAAGAAGGAATTTCTAATAATTCTGAAATTTTAAAGTTAAGAGAAAGACAGAAAAGAAATTTTCTTGCAACTTTGATACTTTCACAAGGTGTTCCAATGATTTTGGCAGGGGATGAAATAAGCCGTACCCAAATGGGCAACAACAACGCTTACTGTCAGGACAATAGGGTATCTTGGATAAACTGGGACATAGGAGAAAACGAAATAAAGCTTTTGGAATTTACAAAATTTCTCATAAATTTCTCACACAAACATCCCGTCTTAAGAAGAAGAAACTTTTTTCAAGGAAGAAAAATAAGTGGCTCAGATGTGAAAGACTTAATGTGGCTTAAAACCAGTGGAGTAGAAAAAACGGAATCTGACTGGGAGAATTCCGAAAATCATAGTTTTGCCCTCCAACTCTTTGGCAGAGGAATCGATGAATTAGATGATCAGGGAAATATAATAATTGATGACACACTATTGATATTAATAAACGCAAAATCTGAAAACGCTCTGTTTGTTTTGCCATCACATGGTCCAAGCACTAATTGGGAAAGGGTTTTCGATACAAATGAATCTAATGTCAATACAGTAAATGAGCAAAACATTGAAAACAAAGATTATAGCTTGGGTCCTTTCAGTATGGCTCTTTTAAAACTAAGAGATTAGTGATGATTTTTGAGGACATTGAACAGAAACACCTAAATAAAAGGGCAAGTGGAGTTCTTTGTCATATAGTATCAATTCCAAGCAAATACGGAATTGGGGATCTTGGTCCGCAGGCTTACAGATTTATAGATTTTCTTGCCTTTACAAAACAGTCTTATTGGCAAGTACTGCCCCTTAACCCCATACACCCCGCAATGGGTAATTCACCTTACAGTAGTCTGTCTGGCTTTGCAGGAAACACGCTGCTTATCAGCCCTGATTTTCTCTTAGATGATGGATTACTATTAAGTTCTGACTTAGAAAACCTACCTGCTTTTAGTGTAAATAATATTGAATATCTACCTGTTATAAAATTTAAGAAAGAGCTATTGCATAAAGCTTACAATCATTATAAGGTTAATCTGAATACAGATATGGAATTCAAACGTTTTTGTTCTGAGAATTCCTTTTGGCTAGATGATTATTCTCTATTTATATCAATTAAAGAACATTTTAAAAATATTTCTTGGTCTGATTATCCTCAAGCTTTACGAGAAAATTTAGAAAACGAGATCGAATTATATAGAGAAAAACTAAATCATAGAATAACTGCTGAAAAGTTTTTCCAATACCTTTTCTTTAAGCAGTGGTTCTTATTAAAGAATTATTGTAATGAATGTGGAATTGAAGTTATAGGGGATATACCTTACTATGTCAATTATGATAGTTCTGATGTATGGTCAAATCAGCAGATTTTCAAGCTTAATGTGAATAAAGAACCTTTATTTGTATCTGGTGTTCCACCCGATTATTTCAGTAAAACCGGTCAGCTTTGGGGAAACCCAGTTTACGATTGGGATAGGCTCAAAGATACGGAGTTCAGTTGGTGGATAAGTCGTCTGGAGCATAACCTCAAGCTTTTTAACATATTGAGGTTAGACCATTTTAGAGGACTGGTCTCATATTGGGAAATCCCTGCTAATGAAAAAACAGCTGTTAATGGTTCATGGAAAGATGTGCCCACAAATGACTTTTTTTCCAAAGTTATTAATAAACTGAATGAATTAAAGTTTATAGCAGAAGACCTTGGAACAATAACACCAGAAGTACTAGAATGGATGAAAAAATTAAAAATTCCTGGAATGAAAATACTACAGTTTGCATTCGGAGATGATTATCCCAACGGTTCGTACCTTCCTCACAATTTTAATAATAATTGTGTTGTTTACACAGGCACACATGACAATAATACCACTAGAGGTTGGTGGAAAAAAGAAGCAACAGTTGAAGAAAAAAACAGAGTTAAAGATTATTTGAAAAACCATTTTGACGAAGAAAATATTAATTGGGAATTTATAAAAATGGCAATGGCTTCAAATGCCAACACATGTATATTGCCTATTCAGGATATTTTGGGGCTTAGTGAGAATGCAAGGATGAATACACCTTCAACTATACAAGGAAACTGGTCATGGAAGCTGGATTTAAAATTTGCTGGTGATGATTTGAAACAATTTTTAAAACAAATTACTGAGACATATGAAAGGTGCTAAAAAAAAATTTCTTCAATAATATTTAAAATTATTTTTTTTATGTTATTTTCTTAGCTCTTTTGAATTATAGAGTATAAAGGTGGGGTTTGACAATAAATAAAAAACTAAAGGTTCTTTTTGTTGCTTCCGAAATTGATCCACTTGTAAAAGTGGGGGGTCTTGGGGATGTAATAGGCAGTCTGCCCAAAAAAATACAAAAAAACAACTGTGAAATTAAAATAATAGTACCTTTTTACAAAATAGTAGAAGAAAATCTGAAAAACAATAATTTTAAAACTAAAAAATTAGATATATATATACACGTAAGAACTAATCTCATCGACTATATTTTTGAAGTAACTGAAGTAAAAAAAAATGGAATTAAAATATATTTACTCCAGAACAAGGAGTTATTTGACAGAGATTATGTTTATTCAACTCCTCAAGGTGATTATTCTGATAATTGTGCAAGATTTGGAGCTTTTTCTCTTGCAGCTTTGCAAACTTCAAGAAAATTAAATTATAAGCCGGATATAATACACTGTCATGACTGGGAAACTTCTTTCATACCTATTTATATTAAGAATGCTAAACATTTATTACCAAGCCTCAATTATTTTGAGAATACTAAAATAGTTTTTACTATCCACAATTTAGCTTACCAAGGGATTTATGAACCACATTTTCTGGATGTTTTAGGGCTACCATCTTATACTTTTTCCCTCGAAGGTTTAGAATTTTATGGAAACGTAAATTTGATGAAGGGGGGAATTAATTATTCAGATCTTATTACTACAGTAAGTCCCACCTATTGCGAAGAGATACAAACACCATCACATGGTGAAGGTTTGGAAGGCGTTATTAGTGAATCTTCTGTTAAGTACAATAAGCTAAAAGGAATTATTAACGGTATTGATTACGACAAGTGGAACCCAAATACAGACAGTTCACTTTACATGAATTATGAAATACAAGATATTGAAAAAAAGTATATTAACAAACAAGAATTAAAAAAGCAGTTTGGTCTGGATCTTAATGACAATATACCACTAATAGGAATGGTTTGTAGATTAGCAGCACAAAAAGGTGTGGATCTTGTAATGGAATCACTAGATCTTATTTTTAAACTTGGCTACCAATTAATAATAATTGGCTCAGGAGAAGAAAGATTTATGACAATGCTTGCAAAAGCCAACCAAAGATATAAGGGACGCTTTTGGTCCTTAGTAAAATACAATGATAAAATTGCTAGAAGAATTTATGCAGGTTCAGATATGTTTCTAATGCCGTCTAGATTTGAACCATGCGGGCTTGGACAACTTATTGCACTTAGATATGGAACTATACCGATCGTCAGGGCGACTGGCGGACTTATGGATACAATTATTGATTACTCAAAAAATAAGAAGTCAGGATTTGGATTTGTATTTAATGAATTTTCAGTGGCTAGTTTAATTGAAGCCCTGAATCAAGCAAAAGGTATTTATAATTCAAAAACCGAATGGCAAAAAATTGTAACTAGAGGTATGAGAAAAAGATTTTCCTGGGATAAATCAAGCAAGATTTACGTTCAGGAGTATAATAAATTAGTTAGTAATCATTAATAATAATTTTATCAATAATTATAATCTACAATTATTTGGTTCTATTTAGTAAATCAAAAACTAATCGCTGACCACTTTTCTTGATATTTTTTCAGTCATAATACAATCACAGGTACATTTGAATTTCTAACCACTCTCTCTGCGGTTGATCCAATAAAAAATTCCCTCAAGGTTTCCTTTTTAGGTATACCAAGAACAATTGCTTTAGCATTAATTTTCTCAGATTCAGATAATATTGATTCATAGTATTTTTCAATACTAACCTTTATAGTCACCTTAATTTTCATGCGGCTATTAAAAGATTTGATTTGTTCAGGGATTGTTTCTTCAGCTTCTTTTTTAATTGTGCTTGCAACTGTGTCAGGTAAATCTTCGTCGACAACATCTGAAAAGGTAAGCTTTAAGAAATGATTTCAAAAAAAAAGGTGTCTAGTAATTGCGGATGGTTTCTACGAATGGACGAAGTAAAATAAACATAAAGTACCTTTCAGGATTACAATTAAAGATCAGAAACTTTTTGGTATAGCCTGTCTCTGGAGCAAATGGGATAGGGATTCAAAACACATTTACAATCCTAACAATTGAATCAAATGATCTTGTAAGAAAGATACATAACCGTATGCCACTAATTATAGACCAAAAAAATTATTCTATATGGCTTAACCTTGATAAGAACGAGAGAGAAATAAAAGAAATTATGCATCCTACTGATTAATCAAAAATGGACATGTATCAAGTATCAACTGTTGTAAATAATCCTGATAATGATTTCGTTGGATGCATCTTGCCGATATATAATAATGACAAATAATAGCTGCAGGTGGCAGAATTAGCAGGACACTCTGACATTAGTACAACCAAAAGATATAGTCATGTTAAGGATGAATTAAAAGGAGCTGTTTTAAGCTTGGATATTTTTTAAAAATAGATCAATTGAAAGAAAACGATGACCAAACGGTGACTTAGATAAAACTAAAAGGTCTTAAAAGATTATCGGGGCGAGAGGACTCGAACCTCCGACCTCAGCATCCCAAATGCAATTCTATCTAATTGTGCCTAATTGAGATATCTAAATTTAAATCGCTAGGGGGCATACAAACAATATTTATTCTATAATATTGCAATAATATATGTAATTACATAGTATTATTCAAATTGTTTTCTATCTTAAGGGAGGAAATCCAATTGTTAAATAAACTTTTATTACCATTAACAATATTTCTATTATCAATTTTTATTTTTAGTCCAACTTCATATTCTGGGTTTGCAGTACCGGATTCAGATACGGGGGAAAATTTTGAATTGTATTATTTCTTTGATCTTAGGGAGAGGGAAAGTTTTATTCAGCTTACTAATATTGGTTTATCTAACAGTACTGTACATGTACAGATCTTTGATGTAGGAAATAACTGCAATGAGAATGATTTCTTTGACACGTACACTCCTAATGATACTCACGTTTACAATATGAGAGAAATTCTTACTAACAATGGCAATCCTTCAGGTGTGGTTCTTCCAGATGGTGCTTATGGTGTAGTCAGTATTATCACTGTAGACCCGGTGACTGGAAATTACAATGGTAATATAGGCGAAGGAGAACCAATGATAGGGAACTTTAGAATAGTTGATGACCTTGGTTATGAATACAGAACAAATTCTCTTAATACACAGCCACCAATTAATGATTTCTTCTGGTTTGAAGTTCCGCTTACATTTAACTTTAATACTGTTGGCAATGTAACATTGTCCGATGTAGTAGGTATGACGATTACAAGGTCAGAAGAGGTAGAGATAGCAAACATCACAGAAAAGTTTTTCCTCGCTGATATTAATATATTAAACGAAAATGAAGTGGTATTTTCATGCAGAAATGTAGTATTTGCTTGCACGGATCAAGACAATCCATTATTGGAAGAAACACTCGAAATTGCAGGTGCAAATATAGCCAGTTTTGAATATGGAATAAATGAAGCTATCCCTCATTCAAAGGGTGGTGAACTTCTTTGTCCTGGAAATAATATTAGTGATGGAATAGTTACAATTCAGGCTATAGATGTTTCTGGAACATTTTTTGATTACTTTATAGGATATATTGGATTAAATAATGGCAATGGCAGGGGCAGTATGGACAGCTTTTGGCACCCTAATCAGCAAGCATTTCCTGATCTATGAGTATAAAGAATTATGATAAATACAAAAAGCCTCTGAAAATAAAATTTCAGGGGCTTTTTATTTGTAAATCTATTCCTATTTAGACTACATTAACTATTGCTAAAGTTATATATAAATGGATAAAATTTCTTAAGACAAATGCCTATACCGGGCACTTCCCTTCTAATACAACATACTGTAATCATTGATGTAAATACCTACATTATAAAAGATGGGATTGTAATGGGATTAAAAAAAGGAGCAATGACCTGAATCACTGCTCCTACTTTTAAGGGAAGAAAATTGAATCTTAATATATAATTATTAATTTATTTTACATTTGATTTCCTTGATTAGTTGCTTTATCTTCATACCAATGGGAATCAAAACTACCCCTTCCATTCCCGTTATTCAAACCTACAAACAAAATAAATTCAGCGTCTGCATCATCACCCATATCAATATAATCTAACAATACAAACCCTTCGGAAATAACATTACCGGGGCAAAGAAGTTCTCCACCCTTACTATGGGGAATTGCGTTGTTTATACCATATTCAAAGCTTGCAACACTGGCATCTCCTGATTCATCAAGTAATTCCTCATATAGTGGATGTTCCTGGTCTAAACATGCAAATATTACGTTCCTGCATGAAAATGGAGTTTCATTTAAATCATAAATATCTATGTCAAAACTTATCCAAACATTTAATACATCTGATACTAATATCTCACCGGAAGAAGAATCTGTCCCGTCCAGTTCAAGTCCAAAAACATCCGAAAGTGTAACTCCACCGGCAGTATTAAAATTGAATGTCAACTTGTCATCTCCTTGTGATTGAGGATTTCCTACACCGGTATCTACAAAATTAGTCCTGTATTCATAACCGTTATCATCTATGATTCGCATATTAGCAATAAGTGAAAGCGGAGCACCGCTATTAGGGGAAATAACTGCTGTAATAATTCCATAAGCATTATCTGGAAGTACTACCCCGGATGGGTTCCCGTCGTTAGTTAATATATTACGTAGGTTGTAAACATGTGTGTCATTTGGTGTATAGACATCAAAGAAGTTATTTTCATTACAGTTTTCATTCACATTATATATCTGAATGTGTATGGTTTGATTGGAAGGACCGATATCAGTATTTGTGACTTGAATAAATGTTTCCCTATCCCTTAAATCATATACACCTATTAATTGTTTCCCGCTATTATCTGATATAGAAATAGATAAAGATGCTCCAGCAAATACATTCTTGATTGGTATAAAACATAAAGCAAAAGCAAAAAACAATAAAAATAAAGATTTTTTAATTTTCATCGATTTCCTCCATCGAAGTTGGTTTTAAGCTATTTACATTATACTATTTTTTAATACTTTTAAGCAATTAAAATAAATTATTTTATCATTCTACTAAACTTATTCTTCTATCTGTGATACTATAAAACTAGTATAGATAAGGGTTAGGTGTTTTGTGATTATCATTAAATAATCCTCCTTAAGTCATCTAACCCTTATTTTATAATCTTATTACTCCATATTAATTCAAAAATTTCTATAAATTTCCCCTTGACTAAACCATATATAACGTTAGCATGTGCTGCTCTCCGCTGGTTTTTGTAACATGCTGTAATCATTGAAGTAAATACCCAAAGAGTAAACGATGGGATTCTATTGGGATTAATTATTAATCCCTTTGTATTTATCTCAAACATTCATCTAAATTTGTTTCATATCCAAATGTAAATTGTAATTCTATAAACGGTGGTTCAGTTGTTGCAGAACCACCTTCTAAACCACTTCCACTGCTATTACAAACCCCGACATATCTTAATGCGGGTGGAGGAACCTGTTGCACACGGTAATTTGTAGTAGCTTTTAGGTTCCTACCTTCAATACATCCTCCCCTTGAAAGCCTAACTGGTGCTTCAAATCCAACTGTCGCCATGAAATTTAAACACTAAAAACATTGTTTCTAATAACTAATAAGAATTATCAGGATAAATCCTTAAGTTCTTTGACTATTGCTTCAACCATTTTCTTGGCGTCACCAAATAACATTAAAGTGTTATCAGCTGCAAAAAGAGGATTTGGTATTCCTGCAAACCCGGGGCTTAAGCTTCTTTTAATTACAACAACTGTCTTCGATTTATCTACATTAATGATTGGCATACCGGCTATGGGACTGGAAGAATCAGTTCTTGCAACCGGATTAACAACATCATTGGCTCCTATCACTATAGCGACATCGATCTGATTAAAACTAGGATTAATTTCATCTATTTCTTTGAGCCTGTCATACGGAATATCTGCTTCGGCAAGAAGCACATTCATATGTCCTGGCATACGCCCTGCTACGGGATGAATTGCAAACTCTACCTTTGTACCCCTTTTTTCAAGTATATCGTATAAATCTCTAACTGCATGTTGTGCCTGGGCAACTGCCATGCCATATCCGGGCACAATAGCAACTCGCATCGAACCTTCAAGGATCATTGATACTTCTTCTGGAGAAGTGGATTTTACCTTGCCTTCATATATATCATCTGATTTGCTTCCACCCTGGTGTATAGTGCCAAATCCACTAAAGATCACATCCTGAAGCGTACGGTTCATGGCTCTGCACATTATAGTTGTAAGAATTATTCCGGAAGCACCCACTAATGTCCCGGCAATAATAAGAACACTGTTATAAAGTACAAAACCAGTTGCTGCAGCAGCCAGACCTGAAAATGAATTTAGGAGGGCTATAACCACAGGCATGTCCGCTCCACCGATTGGTATAACAAGGAGAATTCCAAGAATTGATGAGACTATAACCAAGACCCAGTAGTAATATGTTAGTTCCGGTTGTCTTACGATTAAGTAACCAATTACCAATACCGCAAAGGTAAGGACAATCTTTAAAAATTGGTCCCCGACGTAACGCATTGGACTCTCATGAATGAATCCCTGAAGTTTTGCAAATGCAACCAGACTACCCCAGAAAGTAACAGTTCCGATTAAGCCTGATGCAACTGTAGCAACTGTGATCTGAGCACCAATATCCTTTATGCCCAAACCAACCGCTCCGGTAAAAGCTACTCCTGCAACAAGAACCGATGCTCCACCACCAAAGCCGTTAAATAAGGCTACCAACTGGGGCATGGCGGTCATCTGAATTTTTACTGCAAAAATTGCACCAATTGCACTACCAACAATAATGCCTGCAAATATAACTTTATAACTCACAATATCTTTATTTAACAAAGTAACAACAATAGCTAACAACATGCCAATAGCACCAAGCGTGTTTCCCCTAACTGCTGTCCTTGGATGAGAGAGTCCCTTTAATCCGAATATAAACAGACAGGCTGCTATCAGGTATGCGATATTAACAGTCGCTTGTGACAATTAATCACTCCTTCTTTTAAACATTCCCAGCATTCTGTTTGTTACCATAAAACCACCAACAACATTTATTGTAGCTAGTACTATTGCAGCAAATCCGAGTAAAGTTGTAAGAAATGTATGCTCCATTCCTGTAGAAATTATTGCGCCAATCAATATTATTCCGGAGATTGCATTAGAACCAGACATCAATGGTGTGTGAAGTGTTGGTGGAACTTTGGTAATAACTTCATATCCAACAAATATAGACAAAATAAATATAGTAAGAACTAATGTAAAACTTTCCATAAGCTTCACTCCTATATTATGAAATTATATTAAATCACAGTCCATAAACATCTTTTACTTTTTTGTTTACAATCTGACCACCAAAGGTAACCATTGATTCTCTTATTATCTCATCTTCAACATTTAGGTTAAGTTTCTTTTCTTCAACCATTAGAAGCAACAGGTTTATTATATTTCTCGAATACATCTGGCTTGAATGAAATGGTACGGTTGATGGGACATTTATCGGGCCGTTTATATTAACACCCTCTCTAGTAATTACTCTTCCTGCTTCTGTCAACTCACAGTTTCCTCCCTGTTCACATGCAAGGTCAACTATGACAGATCCGGGTTTCATTGCTTCGACCATGGCAGCAGTTACAAGTATAGGTGCTCTTCCCCCCGGTACTGCAGCAGTGGTAATTACTACATCACTCTCAGCTACAACATTTCCCATTAACTCTCGTTGTCTTGTATAAAATTCTTCGCCCATTGTCCTTGCATAACCACTGCCTTTTTCAGCATCTTTTGTCTCAAGCTCAAGTTCAACAAATTTAGCTCCTAAACTCTCGACCTGTTCTTTAACAGCCGGACGAATATCATATGCACTCACAACAGCCCCCATTCGACGGCAGGTAGCAATCGCTTGAAGCCCTGCGACACCTGTACCTATTACTAAAACACGTGAAGGAGTGATAGTGCCAGCAGCTGTCATAATCATGGGGAACATTTTTGTTAGCATCCCTGCAGCAATAATTGCAACTTTGTAACCAGCAATATTTGCCTGAGAGGAAAGAGCATCCATTGCCTGGGCCCTTGAAATCCTGGGCACAAGCTCCATTGCCAAGGCGCAAACATTTCTGCTTGCAAGCTCCTTTATACATTCAAGATTGGAAAGAGGCTCAAAAAAACCTATGACAACCTGATTTGCTTTTAGCTTTCCAAGATCAGATGAAAAGGAATCCTTATCAGTACCTACACCCCTTACCTGTAAAATAACATCTGAGTTATGAAATATTTCTGAGCGGTTCGAATAAACTTTTGCACCAGCCTTTTCATATAAATTATCTTTAAACCCGGCCTTCATTCCTGCACCAGATTCAATTTCTACCTCAAACCCAGCATTCCTCAGAGTATCTATTCCCGCTGGGACAACTGCCACCCGCGCCTCTTTTGGATAGATTTCTTTTAATATTCCAACTATCATTTATCTATATTGTAGCAATTTACACCAACATGCCAATTCTATAATAAGGTATTTGTCGGTGGTTTATTGACAAGAGAGCTTAAAATGCTCGGGGTGACTGGGTTTGAACCAGCGACCACTGCGTCCCGAAAGCTATTCATTCAAATTGTGTTTAGATGTGTTTATTTTAGTTATGTTGAGTAACTTCCTTTTAATTCATATGTTTATTACTAAATTTGTAAAAATCAATTGAAGTATAAAGAGTTGAACTGTGTTAAAGAGAAATTTCCATTTTAACAAAATCTGTAGCAGTAAAATCTAAATATACTAAGGGGTTAATATTAGGGGTTTTTATCACCCAGTGTTTCATAATACCTTGGCATATAAACACCTTTAGCAACAGGTATACTTAGTATAGGGCAAGTTGAATGCCTAAGAACTTGTTCACTGGTACTGCCGAATAAAGCGTCAAGGATACCATTATGCCCCTCAGTCGCAATTACTATTAAATCTGCCTCTATTTCTTCAGCAACCCTAATTATTTCTTCATATATTTTATTTTTTCTTACTTCAAATCTTATTATACAGTTCTCATTGTCGGGGAGTTTTATTTCCGGCATATCTTCTTTGGATAAGAGGTAGTTATTATCAAAAACATGCATAATATGTATCTGTGTTTTTCCTTTTCCATAAATACGCCCAATATTGATACCAAACTCAACAGCCCTTTGAGGTTTAGGTTTATGGTCAATTGGAACCAGAATTTCATTTAAGTTAATTAGCCCGGTATCCGGAGATACAAAGGACTTTGAATTATGGGGGATAAACATTGTCGGGACAAGTGCTTTTCTTGAAATTGACTCGGATATTGAAGAATGCAACCATCTTGGAACCCCTTCCCTACCGTGAGTGGAAAACACAATTAAATCAACTTGCTCTTCATGTATAAGCCCGGTAACAGAATCAACAATATTTTCCCCTTTACCAATAATTTTTTTTACTTCAACGCCCAGCTTTTCATAAATATCCTTTCTACTTGCACCTTCATTTATCAATCCCCATTCAGCTAACGTATCTCTTACCTTAGGGAATTTATCCCAGTTAAGAGTATGCTTGTCCTCCTCCATTGCATACATCAAAATTAATTTTGATTTTTCCTCTAAAGCGAGTTTCAGCGCATGATTAAATGCTACCATACTTTCTTCTGAAAAATCCGTCGGGTGCAATATTGATTTAAAACTCATATTCTATAATTTTAGTTGACACATTTAATACAATGACATGTATGTGTTCCACTTGATCCTGAAAAGGTAGTGGTTATGTAAGCGAAAGAAAAGATTAGAGTTAAAAATATTACTATTAATTCTGAGTAAGAATTAAAATTCATTTATAAAACCTCACTTATAAAGGAATTTATCCTAACAAAACAACTTATTTTAATTATATTAATTTTAATATATGACTGTCAAGTTTGATTACACTTATAAACAGATATTTTTAGACTTATATAAGACTCTCGGACACTTAAAATCCCGATATTAGCTCCGATTATTTATCAACCTAAATAATATTGAATTACTAATTACTATATTCTAGATTGGGTTTATGAGGAAAATGTTACATATATAATGAATGCTACATCTTCTTTAATTCTTCACTACATTATTATTAAACTTCTTCACTAGATTCCAAATTGGTTTGAACCACCGACAAATGCCATATTACAGCACTGCTTGCACTTAGAGATTATTTAAAACTACCCCTTGATTAAACCATATATAACGTTAGCATGTGCTGCTCTCCGCTGGTTTTTGTAAGTTGCTGTGATATTGTGACTATGAAAATTGGCATTATAAGTCCAATATATTACTTATCGGCAGTACAAATAGTTATATAGGTACAAAATGGTTTAAACTTATTGTAAAATTCTATCAATCCAAAGTAGATTAATAATGATCTTAAATTATTACTTCTGATATAAATAAGGAGGCACAGTTTTGATAACAGACCAAAAAATTGACAAAATCTTAACAAAACAGGTAATCACAGTAAATGTAAAACAAAAACTTAGTTATGTTAATGAAATTTTTAGAGAGAATATGATGATACATCATATACCTGTATTAGAAGGAAAAAAACCAATCGGAATTATATCTACCAAAGATATTTTTAAGTTAATTTATAACATAGATACGCAAGATAAGGATATGATTGATGATATGTTAGATCATAACTTTACAATTGCAGATGCAATGTCAAAGGATTTAGTCACTCTCTCTGTTTCTTCAACAATTAAAGATGCTGCCAGTATTTTGCAGTTTAGCACAATACATTCGGTAATAATCACTAATAATGCTGGAGAATTTGTTGGTATTGTTACAAGTACAGATCTCATAAAATATTTACTAAAAAAAATAAATGATTCATCTTTGAACATTTGATTATTTCATCTAAACTGTGCCTATTTTAAGCACTCCTTGCCAGTGTTCTCTTATAAAATTACCACTTGATTAAACCATCTATATCATTAGCATGTGCTGCTCTCCGCAGATTTTTGTAAGTTGCTGTGATTGTTGGGATTTAGATTTTGGAAATAAAAAAAGTTTTCAATTAAAAGTTGAATATTTAATCATTCCATCTCCTAATTCCTTGGCACTATACATAAGATTGT
>CAJHZB010000010.1_pt1 | contig 43596 bp, 37 predicted proteins | sample 9198931 | NCBI WGS metagenome assembly CAJHZB01 (sample SAMEA7708346, study PRJEB35096) | sediment metagenome | biome: marine neritic benthic zone biome [ENVO:01000025]; feature: sediment [ENVO:00002007]; material: shallow marine sediment [ENVO:03000034] sea grass bed [ENVO_01000059] ... | reverse complement strand
TTTCCTTAATTTTAGATCAATGGCAGAATATAATTATTGCTGCCTTCCTTGGCGAAAATATTTATTTAGATACTATAACCCAACTACCTCTTTTCCTTAATTTTAGATCAATGGCAGAATATAATTATTGCTGCCTTCCTTGGCGAAAATATTTATTTAGATACTATAACCCAACTACCTCTTTTCCTTAATTTTAGATCAATGGCAGAATATAATTATTGCTGCCTTCCTTCACGTAAATATTTATTTAGATACTGTTTTTACAAATTTATAGTTCAAAAGGGTTTATTCCAAGATAATTATCTATTATGAGATTTTTCGTAAAATTATTCAATGCCTTATTTTTGGCTTTTTCATTTATGTAATCTTTTCCGCTGGTTATGAATTCATTTTTCTTTGATTCAAATACATTTAATTCATTCTGATCAAGTGCGGTCGGGAAATTCTTAAAGAACTGTTCTTCCAGATCGTTGATATCTGAGAATAAATCTTCCTTACTGTTATTAATAAAATATTTTAATTTTTTGCTGTATTCATTTATATAATCTGATACAGCTGTTTTGTCCTGTTTGCCGGTCAGTGTTTTAAAATTATTTAGTATATGGACTATATAGTCTGCGTTTTCAGAATTGCTAACATAGGTACCCTCTGACTGTTTTTTATTCTTACTGCCGTAAAATTCAACAAACTCTGAACAGTCAGAAAGGTTTCTTATTCTTGCTCTGTCTTTACTGCGGAATGTATTTCTTATGCCAAGGAGTATATGTTCTTTTGTAATACCTTTTTCAATCCAGTCTGTAATTATGTGGTAGTCCCTTGAGGAAAGCATAATTCCTTTTTGGGAAAGGTTGAGGAAGTACTGTTCTATCTCTTTTATTATGCTTGATATACCGGTCACCTGGAAAAAGCCTAATATTTGCTCAGGAAATAAGTTGTCTCATTTCACTGACTGTATCCTTATAATTCTCTGTAGCATATATCCCGGAACCTGAAACGAATACGTCTGCACCTGCGTCTGATACTTTCTTTATATTGTTTAGTTTTATACCGCCGTCTACCTCAATCAGCGGACGTTCCCCGGCATCCATTGAATCTACAATCTTTCTCAGCTCCCTGATCTTATCTACTGATGATTCAATAAATTTCTGTCCGGCAAATCCCGGTTCCACGCACATTACAAGCACAACATCAAGCATAGGGAGTACCTGGTCAAGGACATTAAGAGGCGTTGCGGGATTGAGGGCAAGTCCTGCCATAACACCGTTAGATTTTATTCTTGATATGGTATTGTGCAAGAGCGTGCAGGCTTCCACCTGGATGGTAAGCAGTTTTACATGCGGATTTCCTTCTTTAATAAACAGCTCCGCAAACTCTTCAGGGTTGTCAATCATGAGATGGATGTCTATAGGAGGTGGGTCTATTTTGGCCAATGCCTGTACTGAAGGGATACCCATAGTCAGATTGGGGACAAAATGTCCGTCCATTACGTCCACATGTATCCAGTCAACCCCGGCATTTTTTACGTCTTCCACTTCTTTCCCCAGTATAGCAAAGTCGGCGGCAATTAAGGATGGTGCAATCAGTTTTTTCATATTTATAATTCCCTTTAAAATAAAAAACGAGTATACATAAGAAATGATAAAAAATCTTGTATTGTATTAATAATATTTACAATTTAAAAAAGCTTTATTTCCCTTGACATGGATATGCCAAAGTATATATTGTTGGGACTTAAATAAACTTTAAAGAGAAATTCCTATGCCATTAAACAATTTTATTTTTACTTCTGAGTCAGTGACAGAAGGCCATCCTGACAAGATTTCAGACCAGGTTTCAGATGCGGTACTTGACGCGATGATCAAGGACGATCCCGCAAGCAGGGTCGCGTGTGAAACACTCGTAACAACAGGGCTTGTTGTCGTAGCCGGAGAGATAACAAGTAAGAGTAATGTGAACGTACCGGAAATTGTGAGGAACACAATTGCCGGTATCGGTTATACACACAGCTCAATGGGTTTTGACTCGGAGACCTGTTCAGTAATGGTCACACTGGATAAACAGTCAGCTGACATTGCGATGGGTGTGGATTCGAGTGAAGAAAAACAACAGGGTGCAGGAGACCAGGGCCTTATGTTTGGTTATGCAAATAACGAGACAAAGGAGCTTATGCCCTCCCCTATCATGTACGCCCATAAACTTACTAAAAAACTTTCAGATAAAAGGAAAGACGGCACACTTGATTTCCTGAGGCCTGATGGCAAATCACAGGTCACCTTCAGGTATGTCGACGGTAAACCTGTATCAATAGATACCGTAGTAATTTCATCACAGCACTCAGACACAGTAGACAACAAAAAAATATACGATGGTATTTTAAACGAAGTAATAAAATCCACCATTCAAGAAGATTTATTAAATAAAGACACTAAAATATTTATCAACCCCACAGGCAGGTTTGTTGTTGGAGGCCCTATGGGGGATGCAGGTCTTACGGGCAGAAAGATCATTGTTGATACATACGGAGGATGGGCAAGACACGGAGGCGGCGCATTTTCGGGTAAAGACCCGTCAAAAGTAGACCGCAGTGCTGCTTATATGTCCAGGTATGTTGCCAAAAATATTGTTGCCGCGGGACTTGCCAGCCAGTGTGAAGTGCAGCTGGCTTATGCAATCGGTGTTGCCGAACCTGTGTCAGTGATGGTAGACACATTTGGTACATCTGAAGTGCCCCAAGATAAACTCTCTTCTGCAATCAGGGAAGTCTTTGACCTTACACCCGGTGGCATAGTCAAGTCACTGAATCTGCTTAGACCAATTTACCAGGATACTGCAGCTTACGGACATTTTGGCCGCGAAGGTGAAGGATTCACCTGGGAAAAAACCGATAAAAAAGAAGAACTAAATAAAGCAATTTAACCGGAGGGAAGTATAAAAATGGATTTTCATGTTAAAGATATAAAATTAGCAAAAGAAGGTGAATTACGTAGTGAGTGGGCTGCACAGGAAATGCCAGTTCTCGCGCAGATACAGAAACGTTTTAAAAAAGATAAACCACTTAAGGGTATCAAAATAGCTGCATGCCTGCATGTAACTTCTGAAACAGGGAATTTAATGATTGCCTTAAAAGAAGGTGGTGCAGATGTTTCACTTTGTGCCTCAAATCCACTGAGTACCCAGGACGATGTTGCGGCATTCCTTGTGAAGAACCACAAAATAGCAGTTTACGCGATTAAGGGTGAGAACAACAAAACATACTACAGCCACATAAATACTGTACTGGCAAATAAACCTCATATTACCATGGACGACGGAGCTGACCTCGTTTCAACTCTCCATAAAGGTAAAAAGAACCTGCTGGAAGACATCATTGGCGGTACCGAAGAAACTACAACAGGCGTTATAAGGCTCCAGAGTATGGCTGATGATAAAGTACTAAAATACCCGATTATCGCAGTTAACGATGCAAATACAAAGCATTTCTTTGATAACAGGTACGGGACAGGGCAAAGTACACTTGACGGTATAATAAGGGCCACTAACAGGCTTATTTCAGGTACTACGTTTGTAGTAGTTGGCTACGGCTGGTGCGGTAAAGGACTTGCCATGAGGGCAAGAGGACTTGGTGCCAACGTTATAGTAACCGAGGTCGACCCGCTTGCAGGACTCGAAGCTTCAATGGACGGATTCAGGGTTATGCCAATGGCACAGGCTGCACCTCTCGGAGATTTTTTCTGTACCGTTACCGGAAACATACATGTAATCAGGAAAGAACATTTTGAAAAAATGAAAGATGGCGCGATTGTTTCCAATTCCGGGCATTTCAACGTGGAGCTTGACCTTGACGGCCTAAAGAAAATATCCAAGAAAAAGAGACAAATAAGAGAATACGTTGAAGAATATACTCTTAAAAATAACAGGAAAGTTAACGTACTTGGCGGCGGCAGACTTATAAACCTTGCTGCAGCTGAAGGACATCCATCAAGTGTTATGGATATGAGCTTTGCGAACCAGGCTTTATGTGCCGAATATATTGTTAAGAACGCAGCAAAACTTGAAATTAATGTACATAATGTTCCAAGAAAAATTGATGAATCAATCTCTAAACTAAAGCTTAATGCTCTTGGTGTAAAAATTGATACACTTACCCCGGAACAAAAGAAATATTTAAGTTCATGGGAATTTGGTACATAATTAAATATGGAAAAAAATGCCTACAAAGATATGTTGGAATCTTTTCTGACATATCTTGTAGTTATTAAAGGCCTCTCGAAAAACACTTCACATTCTTACAAGACTGATATCGAAAAGTTATTCAAATATGCTGATAATAAAGAAATCGTTTCGATAACAAAAATAAAATCCAAGCATATTTCGGAATTTCTAGCAGAACTTAACATTTCCGGACTTAATATCTCTTCTATAAACAGGTGTATTGTTTCAGTAAAACAGTTTTTTAAATACCTGATGCTAGAAAATATTATAAAAACAGACCCTACGGCCGAACTTGTCTCTCCAAAAATGAAAAAAAGTATCCCGGACGTGCTGTCAATTGAGGATGTTGAGAAAATACTCAACGTTCCCGATCTCACAAAATTCGAGGGATTAAGGGACTCTGCAATGCTCGAGGTGCTTTATGCTTCAGGGCTCAGGGTTACAGAACTGGTAGAGTTAAAACAGGTAAATATTAATTTCGACCATGGGTATCTTATAGTTATGGGTAAAGGCAGTAAGGAAAGAATAGTACCAATCGGTATGACCTCTATAAAAAAGATTAATGACTACCTTCAGCTTTCAAGACCTCACCTTATAAAAAACAGGGTTTCCGACTATCTTTTTATTACCAGGAGAGGTACATATTTTACAAGACAGGGTTTCTGGAAACTTATAAAAGGGTATGCGGCCGAAGCAGGAATTGAAAAAAATATCAGTCCGCATACAATAAGGCATTCATTTGCCACGCACCTGCTCGAACGCGGGGCCGACCTTAGGACAATACAGCTTCTACTGGGTCATTCAGATATATCAACAACACAGATTTACACACATGTAGAGAGCAAAAGACTGAGTGAAATACACAAAAAATATCATCCGAGGGCTTAACTATGTTTGATCTGGACTATAAATTTTTAATTATATTTGTTCCCGTAATACTCTTTTCACTTACGATTCATGAATACGCGCATGCATATATTGCCCACAGGCTTGGTGATGACACTGCAAAACGACTTGGCAGGCTGACACTTAATCCATTAAAACATCTTGATCCCATTGGGACCCTTCTTTTAATACTTGTGCACTTTGGGTGGGCAAAACCAGTGCCAGTAGACCCGAGAAATTTTAAAGAACCCAAAAAGGATATGCTTTATGTCGCAATAGCAGGCCCTATATCAAACATTATTACCGCCATTATCTCCGCGGTACTGCTTAAGTATATTGTGTTTAGTATGGCTTCATCCGGGGCATTTGGAGCATACTCTGAACCTTTAATACAGTTTCTTGTATGGATGATATTCATTGGAGTGGTGCTTGCAGTGTTTAATATGCTCCCTGTGCCCCCGCTCGACGGCTCACGTGTTCTATACGGGCTGCTTCCGGACCATCTTACCTATTCCATAAAGAAGATTGAAACTTACGGTATATTGATCCTTTTTGGCATAATCCTGTTTGGAGGCAGGGCATTTTCCTATGTCCTTGTCTATCCTTTCCTTAAATTTCTCGAAATATTCAGTTTTAATAATTTAGAACTGAATATTATATTAAATGTTGTTTTTAACAGATAATATTTATGAGTAATATGGAACAGCTTGAACTACCCTACCTGGTCAAATTACAGGTCTTCGAAGGTCCACTTGACCTTCTCCTCCAGCTTATTAAAAAAAACAAAGTAGATATTTACGATATACCTATTTCTAAAATAACGGAACAGTACCTTGAATACCTGGAAGTAATAAAACAGTGTAATCTCGAAGTGGTTGGAGATTACCTTGCGCTTGCCGCACAGCTTAGCCTTATTAAGTCAAGAATGCTACTGCCGCAGATTGAGAGCGAAGATGAGGTTGAAGACCCACGTGCAGAACTAGTGCAGCTGCTGCTCGAATATGAAAGATATAAGAATGCCGCCGAAGACCTCGAAAGCAGGGACATTTTGGGCAAAGAGGTATTTATCAGGGGATTGAGCTACTTCGACGAATTTGGTGATGCCGCCCAGGAAACAGAGATCGTAAAAACAGACCTATGGTCACTAGTAGAGGCTTTTAAAGAAGTATGTATCAGGCGGCAGTTCGAATTTACAGAGGATATTGTATTTACGGTAGAATCATTCTCAATGGAAGAAAAGACAAGTGAACTTGTCGAGTTTTTTAAAGCAAACGGTTCATATCCCTTTAAAAATATATTTTCCAGGATGAATTCAAAGGCGGAGATAGTTATAACATTCCTTACAATCCTGGAACTTGTAAAGAATGAGTTAATAGGGATTAAACATGATAACCCCGAAGATGAAATTGAACTATTTTATATAGGAGATGAGAACATTGAGCAATAATGATCTGAAAAAATTACTCGAAGCCATAATTTTTACATCCAATAAACCCGTTACCATCAAAGAACTTAAGTTCTATTTTAAAGACATAGAAACAAAAGAACTACGCTCAGTGTTAAGGGAATTAATAAAGGACTGGGATGAAGCAAATAAGGGGTTTACCCTTGTTGAAGTATCTAACGGCTACCAGTTAAGGACCAAATCCGAATATTCTGATGAAATAATAAATTTTAACAAAGAAATAAAAAAATTCAGGATAAGTAAGGCCTCTCTTGAAGTACTGGCAATAACGGCTTACAAGCAGCCCCTCACGAGGCTTGAAATAGAACAGATAAGGGGTGTTGACTGCTCCGGGGTGTTAAACCAGCTTCTGGATAAAAGACTTATGGAAATAAGGGGAAGGAAAGACGTGCCGGGAAAACCTTTTCTTTATGGAACAACAGACGAGTTTCTTGAAACATTTAACCTCAAAAGCATAAAAGACCTTCCTACCCTGCAGGAAATTGAAGATATGGAACCAGAATTAAAACTGGATTTTTAAATCACCAGTATTTTTAAAGAGCTCTTTCTCCTTTTTTCTCATCAACTCTCTCTCATTCTTTTTTTTATGATCATAACCCAATAGATGTAAAATACCGTGAATTATGAGCCGCTTAATTTCACTGCTTTTACCGGAATTATAACGTACCGCGTTCCTCATTGCTGTCGGGAATGAAATTACAAGGTCGCCCAGGAATTCATTGTCCTGCGGAAAAGATAAAACATCGGTTGTCCTGTCAATGTTCCTGTAAGTACTGTTTAATTCCCTCATTTCGATATCATCAATAAAAGTAATGCATATTTCCGTATTATTCGGTAAAGTTAGTTGGCTGAAAACGTTCTTTACAAGTTTTTTTATATCACTGCCCTTTTTTGCAGGAATATATTTGTTGTTGTCTCGGATGTAAATTTTCATAATCTGTTATTGTTGAGAAATAATATTTTTAAAATTTAATTTACCAAATGAACCAGATAACCCAGGAAAAAGATAATAATACTCATAAACCGCTTGTAGCAATAGTGGGCAGGCCAAATGTCGGGAAATCCACCTTGTTTAACCACATTATTGAACAAAACAAGTCCATTGTTGAGGATATACCCGGTGTTACAAGGGACCGTGTATACGGGGAAGCGATATGGAAGAACAAGGTGTTTGCAATTGTTGATACAGGGGGCCTTGTAATAAGACCCGGTGATGACACCGAGGAAATGATAAAAGAACAGGTAGAAATTGCACTTGCCGAAGCTGATTTAATTATTTTTCTTATGGACGGCAGTCAGGGAGTTATGCCGGGCGATGAGGACATTATCAAATATCTCAGATCCTCCGGGAAAAAAGTCCTTTTTGTAATAAATAAGATCGACCACAAGAAGCATGAACTCAACAGTTACGAGTTTCATAAACTCGGCATTGAGGACTATCTTAATGTTTCAGCCCTTCATAATAGAAATACATATGAACTGATTGACCTTATTAAAGACAACCTTCCCGAAACTGACTATAACAGGGAATACGAAGAGGACAGTATTATAAGAATCTCCGTAATAGGAAAGCCCAACGTTGGAAAGTCCACACTTGTTAATGCCGTGCTTGGAGAGCAGAGATTTATTACGAGCCCGGTCCCGGGTACAACCCGCGATGCAATAGATACCCATTTTGAAATTAATGATAAACATTATCTGATAATCGATACTGCGGGTATCAGAAGAAAATCGAAGGTATCAGAGCTGCTTGAACGGTACAGCGTACTTTGTGCAATAAGGGCAATGGCACGTTCAGATATTGTTTTATTTATGATGGACGCCTCAGAGGGCCCTACTCACCACGATGCAAGGCTTGGCGACCTTGTTAAGAACAGGGGAAAAGCGTCTGTAATACTCCTGAATAAATGGGACCTTGCTCCAAAAGAAGCAAGAGAAATAGATAATATAGAAGAGCTTACCATTGAGAACCTTAAATCGCTTAAGTATTCACCGGTACTTAAAACATCTGCATTAACCGGGAAGAAGGTCGGCAGGATTTTTGACCTGGTTGATAAAGTATATGAAAACTACACAAGAAAAATAAAAACAAAGGAACTAAACCGGTTTCTGGATGAAATAAAAAAGAAGAACCCGCCGGGAATGCATAAAGGTAAAGAGCTTAAATTCTATTACATAACACAACCCTATACAAAACCCCCCACTTTCGTAATTTTTTCAAACGCTAAAAATAAAATCCCGGAAAATTATAAAAAATATATCGAAAACCAGCTAAGGGAGTATTTTGATTTTTCAGGCACACCGATAGAACTTATTTTCAGGACCAGGGCCGACGACAAGGACTAATCAACTGAAAGTATAATTTCCTCTATTGAAGAGCTTATGTCCTTTGCATTACACATCTTAATTGCTCTTTCCCGTGATGCAGAGCCCATTTGTCTTGTTAATTCATTGTTGTTAACCAGGGTAAGTATATATTCAGAAAGGTCCTCAACATCGTCCTGATTGCTTAAAAACCCAGTTACTTTGTCGTCGACAGCTTCGGCTATTCCCCCTATTCTGAATCCGATAACGGGCAGCTTAAAACACATAGCTTCAATAACCGATCTTGGAAAAGGGTCGGGATAATTTGAAGGTATGACAAAAATATCAAAGTTTTTTAAATATGGTTTTATATCGCCTTTATACCCAGTAAAGATAAAATTTTCTTCAAGTCCATATTCAGAAACTTTCTTTTTAAGGTAATCCAGGTGGTTGTACTGAAAGAAATGCGGTGTGTCACCTACTATAACGAATACAAAATTTTGATTTTTACTTTTTTGCTTTAAATACCTGGCCGCTTCAATCAGGTGTATATAACCTTTCCTTGGTACCAGCCTGCCGGTACTCCCGATTACAACCCTGTCCCTGGGGATTTTGTATTCCGAGCGGAGTGTACCTTTTGTTCTGGACGGATTATATTCCATTGGGTCGATGCCGTTATAAACAACACGCACTTTATCCTTTACATGATTAAACTGCTCCGCCGTAGCATTTGAGACAGGAATTATTCTTTTTACTGAATCAAATGATGCTAGCCTGGTAATAAGGGTTTTAAGGACAAAAGTCTGCTGTATGTTCCTTACGTGCCATATTACGGGTTTGCCGTTAATTTTTCCTATGAATGCCCCAACAACTTTTGCTATTGTGCCGTTACAGTAAACAACATCAATATTGTTCTTTTTAATAATTTGCCCGGAAGTAAGAACAAGTACTACAAGCTCGAAAATATTTATTATTGCTGCAAACAGTTTCTTGATCTTTGTTGTAAAATCGAGACTGTCGGATTTGTTATTATAAATTTCCATCCCGAACCTGGGGACAAAAATATTTTCAGGAAATCTGGGATCAACGATGATATTTTCGTATATTCCTTCATTCTTAAGACTATCGGAAAATATATCGTCTTTTGGGATCAAAATGTAAGGCTTAAGTTTTTTTCTGTTAAGATACTTAAGAATATAAAACAGGCTCCTGCCCGGACCGCCGTCCCTTACGGAATGGTTAATAAAAAGTATATTTTTAATAGATTTATCCATTTATATTTCCAATGATTAAAGCAAACAATTTAACAGGTATATAAAAATAAGTCATTAAAATTTATTCTTGTAAACACAATCATTTCTGATTAGGTTTAAATAATTAAAAACCTAATCAATGGATATAACCAACAATATGAGAAAACATTCCAAATACCTATCAGTGTTTTTATTGCTGTTTTTAATAATAGGCGGCTGCGATATAGACTTTGGCGGGACAAATGACGATGATGACGGCGGCGGCGGAAACGGCGGAAATACAGATGAAGTCCTTAGGGGCACAATTATAGAAGTAATACCCAACAGGGAAAATAACCTGTCCGGAATAACAATTTCCGTTATGGAAGAAGATGCCATACAGACTTTTACAGATACCACTTCAAGCTCAGGCACCTTCTTTATTGAAGGTAATTTTGCAAGCAGCAGCTCGATTGTCGAATTTCTGGACAGTGATGACGGAGATTCATTCCTGGGACAGACAAGTATTAACATATTCCCCGAAGCTGAAGTTAATATCGGCAATGTAACACTTGAAAATGGAATAGTAAACTTTGATCAGAATGAAATAACCGTGGATTTTGAGGCTGACTTACTTAGCAATGAAAATTGTGATGAAGACAGCGGTTCAATAACTGTTGAATCCCAGGGCGATGACCCGGTTGAGATTTTTGTACAGGTATCGACATCTACAAGTATCACGCAGGACGGGGATGATGTTAATTGTAATAACATTATCGACGGGACAAGATTAACAATCCTGGGCAATCTCACAGGTTCCGGAAATAATGTGAATGCTGAATCAATAGAGCTTGAGTAATGTTTAATATTTCCCATATATAACAACTAACCTTGACATTCTTTTTTAAAAATTGCACTATTCATTGTTCAATTTCAAACAAACAACAAGATTGGAGTAATTAATGCCATCAGAATATCCAGAATTAATATGGTTAGACGGGAAATTAATCCCATGGGCGGATGCAAATGTCCATGTCCTTACACATTCCCTGCACTACGGCCTCGGAGTATTTGAAGGCATTCGCGCATATAAATGCGGCAATGGGAAAACCTGCATTTTGCTATTAAAAGAACATGTACAGAGGCTTATCAATTCATGCCACATAGCCGGGATAAAACTACCCTACTCACATAAAGAAATATCTGATGCTATAAAACTTTTATTAACTGAAAACGGACTCGATGAAGCATACATAAGGCCGCTTGTATTTATTGGTGACGGCGCAATGGGTATCCATCCTAAAGAAAACCCCATAAGGTTAACAATTGCCGCCTGGTCGTGGGGGGCATATTTAGGAGATGACGGCCTGGATAAAGGTATAAGGGCAAAAGTGTCTTCCTATACTCGTATGGGTGTAAATTCATTTATGACAAAAGCCAAAATTTGCGGTAACTATGTAAATTCAATCCAGGCAAAAATTGAAGCGACTTCTATGGGTTTTGATGAAGCACTACTCCTGGACAGTGAAGGTTATCTTGCGGAAGGCAGCGGCGAAAATATATTTATTGTAAGAAATGGAAAATTAAAAACTCCCCCGCTTACGTCGATACTGGAAGGGTTCACAAGAAACTGTATAATTCAGCTTGCTAAAGACAAAAACATCGAATTGGCAGAGCAAAGATTTACACGCGACGAACTTTACATTGCAGACGAAGTATTTCTCACCGGCACAGCAGCTGAGATAACACCGGTAAGAGAGATTGATTTTAAGCAGATTGGAACAGGCAAACCAGGAAAAATAACAAAAGACCTTCAGACTACTTATTTTGATATTATAAGAGGTAAAAACGAAAAATACTCTGACTGGCTGGAATATTTATAAAAACTCAACGTATCTTAAAGCTGAAGGGCATAATCGCGTAAATCCTCTCTTTTTTTAAAACATCATAAACTCCAAATAATTGATCTATCATTCCCGCTCTTGATAATTTGCCAAGGTTAGAAAGGGACAATTTATTTTTTGTTTTAAATTCTTTAAAATAAGTAATATCATCCTCATCAGTGCCGGTGGTAAATTTTATTTCATTCACCACGTCATTCAAGGTCCCGGTTGAATCAATCAGGCCCATTTTAAATGAATCTTCGCTTGTCCATACCCTGCCCTTCGCGGCTTTTTCAGTTTGTTTAGTGTTAATATTTCTTTTTTCTGATACAAGTTTTACAAACTCTTCATACATGTCTTTTATAAGCTGCGTAAATCTCTTCTTTTCTTCAGCCGAAAAACTTTTAGAGGTAGAGTACATATTTGCCATTTTACCTTTTTTAAGGGTCTCATTGTATATACCGTATCTGTTTAAAAGGCTTTTAAAATTAAACTTGCCTGCCACGACCCCTATTGACCCTGTAATAGTAAATGGGTTGGCAAATATTTTGTCTGAAGACAAAGAAACCATATAGCCCCCTGATGCTGCGACATCAGACATTGAAATGTATACGGGTTTCAATTTTTGAAGATTTTCAATTTCATTCCTTATCAGGTCAGAAGCCAGGGCCGAACCACCGGGGCTTAATACCCTTATGATTACTGCCGTTACAGATTTATCTTCGCCAGCTTTATTTATAAGTTCATTTGCAGTATCCGACCCACAGGTATTTACATACCCGCTTCCCTTCTTGCTCTTCCCCTGCGTAATCATCCCGTTAATATTTATGTAGCCGATATATTTTTTCTTTCCGGACACAAGGCGGAATAATTCTTTGTATATATTTGCAAAGCGGTAATTCCTTTTGAATGTCTTGTATTTTATTATTTTAGCTTTGCTGCTTACGGCATCATCTATTCTTTGCTGAATATCATTTTCATACAGAATTTCATCGATCAGCCTGTTCTGCTTTGCATTTTCAGGGCTTAATGGGTTTTTATCTATTAATTTTTTTAATTCTGCAGCAGTTAAATTCCGTTCTACTGAGATTTTATTAACAAAGTTATTATAATAATTTTCAAGTACGGTTTCCATCATCTCTTTATGATGGGGGGACATATCATTCCTGTTGAACATATCAGCAGCTGATTTATACTCGCCAAAACCATCAATTTCAGGCTCTATATCGAGATTACTTAAAAGTTCTCTTATGAAGAATGAATCAAACTTTAGTCCAACTACATTTAAAGTCGCCCATGGGGGGATGTATATTTGATCTGCTGCAGAGGCAATGAAATATTCTATATTGCCTGCTTCTTCAAGGTAAGCAATAACTTTTTTGCCGCATTTCCTGAGGTCAAGCAGGAGAGATCTTATTTCATCTGCTCTTGCAAATCCGATATTTAAATTTTTGATTTTAATGATAATACCGCTGGATGAATTCTTTTTTATCCTCTGTATGAGTGTATACAGTTCAAGAATAGTTACCTTTTCATCTTTTATAAAAGGGATGTTGCTGCTGATATTTTCTTCGGGAATATCTTCGCTTAGTATAAGTTCTACAAAACTGTTTTTATTTAAATAACTATCAAGCATAGATAAATTATTTGTTGTCAGTAAGATAGTTCACAAGTGTTCTTACGGCAAACCCCGTACCGCCCTGCGGATAAACGTTATTGCTCCTTTCAAGATAGGCCGGACCTGCTAAATCAATATGTGTCCAGGGCGTTTCAGAAACAAAATTTTCAAGGAAAAGTCCTGCTGTTATAGCACCTCCCCACCTGCTGCCTACGTTCTTAATATCTGCAATATTGCTTTTTATTTCAGCTCTTAATTCATCATCAAGAGGAAGTTGCCACATTTTTTCACCAACATTCTCACTACTGTTTAGTATTGAATTGATAAGTTTGTTATTATTCCCCATAACCCCTGCGGTATAACTTCCAAGCCCTACAATACAGGCCCCGGTAAGTGTGGCAAGATCAATTATTTCATCAACGCCAAGCTTAACGGCATAACTTAATGCATCTGAAAGCGCTATTCTTCCTTCGGCATCGGTATTTATTACTTCTACAGATTTACCATTTAATGCATAATAAACATCATCTGGTTTATAAGCATCCCCACCTGTCATATTTTCAGTGGCAGGGATTATTCCGTGTATTTTATGTTTTGGCTTTAATACTGAAATTGCTTTCATTGCCCCTAAAACCGCTGCAGATCCTGCCATATCCATTTTCATTGTAAGCATTCCGCCTGCAGGTTTTAAACAAAGACCTCCTGAATCGAAAGTCACGCCCTTACCTACTATAGCAATTGTTTTTTTTGATTTTACTTTAGGTGTGTATGTAAAATGTATAAACCTTGGGGGTTGAATACTTCCCTTTGCTACGGAATACAGCCCTTCCATACCTGCTTTTTTAATTTCATCTCTATCGAGGATTTTTATATCTAGTTTTCCCTGCTCGGCAACCTGCTCGGATATTTCTGCAAGTTTTGCTGGTGTTAGATATACGGGCGGTTCATTTACAATGTCCCTTGCCAGGTGGACAGCATCAGTGATACTGGCAGCTTTTTTTGCTTCACGTGATAATACCCTGTCATTTATGGTTTTTGAGAGTACTGTAATGTTAAAATCACTTTTTTTATTATTTTCTGTTTTATATTTGGTAAATTTGTAGCTTCCCTGGAGAATACCTTCAATTGCCGATGATAATAGATTGTTGCCTTTTAACTCGGTTACAAGTCCTACACTGCCGGTATTTGAGTCGATCTCTTTTCCGGCTTTTGCAAAAGCACGGTAACAATTTCCAGGTGTGAATTTCTTTTTTTCTCCTAAACCAATTATCAGTACTTTTTTTGAGGAGATTAAGCCGTGTGTGCTGAACAGAGAAGTTTTTCCGTGCTGTCCACTGAAATCATTATCTTTAATTGTTTTCCTGATTGAGCCGTTAAGTAACCTGTCAATCTTTTTCAGGTCCGTGGTAAGTCCTTCACCACTGTATAATGAAAATATTAATAAATCTGAATTATTCTTTAAAATATTAATTTTGTCTGATTGAATGTTCAATTTAAACCTCCGGAAATTCTAATTTAAAATTTTCTTAAACAATTATTTATTACTCTTTTATATTCATGAAAGAAATGGTAATATATAGATGTAAATTATTAAATCACGATAGTTTATAATTCTAAAACTCGGGAGGAATTATAAATGGGTTGTCCATTTAAAGCAATTGCAGATAACACGAGAAGGGAAATTCTCGTTTATCTTAGCAAAGGTGATACAGTCGCGGGAGAAATAGCAGACAAGTTTAACATCTCTAAACCTGCGATATCCAATCACCTTAAAATTCTTAAGGAAGCTGATCTTGTGAACGAAAAAAAGGTCAAGCAGAACAGGATTTATTCTTTAAACAAGAATCAGGTAAATAAGGTTAAAACATATTTGGAAGGACTGGTGTAACAGTTTCTACACCAATTTTTCCATATTTAAATTTTAATCTTTAATAACCAGTTTATTTAATTTGCCAGGGCAAAAGATGTTTATATATCTTTTGCCTTTTTTTATTTTTACTAATCCTTAAGAACCACACATCGTGTATACTTTCCCTATTATAAAAACAGGAGTTAAGAATGATTTCCAGAGACAGAATGACTGATCACCTTATGGATTTAATAAAAATCGACAGCCCTTCAAAACAGGAAAAAGACGTTGCATCAAAACTTGAAAAAGAGATGAACCAGCTTGGAGCCGAGTGTGTATATGACGATGTTGAGAAAAAAATTAATGGTAACGTTGGTAATTTAATAGTAAGGGTAAAAGGAAATAAAAATGCTCCTCCTTTTTTCTTATCTTCACATATGGATACCGTATCACCCGGAATTGGGATAAAACCCAGAATAGAAAATGGAATAATGAAAAGTGACGGTACAACAATACTTGGAAGCGATGATAAAAGCGGAGTCTCGATAATTGTAGAGGTTATAAGAACATTAAAAGAGCAAAACATTCCGCACGGAGATATAGAAGTAGCATTCACAATATGTGAAGAAATTGGTCTCCTGGGAGCAAAATATATAGATATATCCCAATTTAATGCTAAATACGGGATTGTACTGGACAGTAGTACACCAAGAAGATTAGTTTTAAAATGCCCTTCTTCCGATTATGTCGTGTTTAAAGTACATGGACTTGAAGCCCATGCAGGACTTTGTCCCGAAAATGGTATTAATTCGATTAAAATAGTCAGTGAAGCAATATCAAATATGACAATAGGAAGAATTGACCATGAGACCACCTCAAATATCGGTATTATCTCGGGCGGTGTTGCTACTAACATTATTCCAAACTATGTAATGGTAAAAGGTGAAGCGAGAAGCCACAACAATGATAAACTCGATAAAGAGATAGCCCATATGTGTAAGTGCTTTGAAGATGCGGCCGAAAAGTATTCTGTAACAATCGACGGTAAATTGATTAAACCCAAAGTGGAAATTGATATTGAAAGGGTTTATAAGAAAATGGATGTTTCACCGGAAGCACATGTAACCAGGCTTGTGGATAAAGCAGTAGAAAACCTTGGGCATGAAATTGAACACCACACTACCGGCGGGGGATGTGATGCCAATTACTTTAATAACATGGGGATTGAATGTGTAAATCTTGGTACCGGGATGTATGAACTCCATACAGTGAACGAACATGTAATAATGGATGAGTTTTACAGAAGTGCCGATATTGTACTTGAAACAATTAAACTAAATGCTGCCTGATTTTTCGTAATTATGTCCGAAACCTTAAAAGCACTGATACTTATTGACCACGGAAGTACTGTTTCAGAAGCAAACAATATGCTTTTGGAAATTACAGGAAAAATAAAAGAAAGAAATAATTCCGGGTTTGGAATTGTTGAATACTGCCATATGGAGCTTGCACCCCCTACTCTCGAGGACGCATTTTTAAAATGTATTAACAGCGGTGCCGAGGAAATAACTGTACATCCTTATTTTCTTGTGCCCGGAAGGCATTCAAAATCCGATATCCCAAACATGGTTAACAATCTTATTAAGAAATACCCTGATATTAAATGTAAAATATCAGAACCGCTTGGTCTTCATGATAAACTCCTGGACGTTATTCTTGAAAGATCACGTTCCTGCTGATTAATAAATGAAACTATATAAAAACATCATATTTGATCTTTTTGATACCCTTATTCTTTTCAAACCGGAACTGCTTCCCGAAATAAACCTGTCCGGTGTTACGCGCCATTCAACAGGTTATGACGTGTATTCGGTCTTTAAAAAGCATTATATTAATTACAGTTTTGATGAGTTCTATGAATACTTTTACAAAAGTTATAAGAAATTCCAGGAATTAAAAAATATCGATAACCGGGAATACCCAAATTCAAAAAGGTTTAATATTATGCTTGATGATATGCGACTTGATTATGACGATGATATTTTAAACAGTTTAGTGTTATCACATATGGAATCGCTTGAGAAATCCATGGTTTTTCCGGAAAATCACAGAGATGTTCTAAACTATTTAAAAGAAAAAGATTATAATTTATCCATTTTATCAAATTTTGACTACTCGCCAACAGCTAATAATTTACTTGATAGATATAGTATAACTCCCTATTTTGATACAATATTAATATCTGATGAAATTGGCTGGAGAAAACCTGATATAAAAACGTTTAAAACTGCACTGAAACATATTAAATGTGATACTTCAGCAACAGTTTTTATTGGTGACGATCTTGAAAGGGACATTAAAGGCGCATACAATGCCGGGATTGACAGTATTTATATTAATCTGAAAAATAGTGAAAACAGTTTTAAAAATTATTGGAATTCAGTTACAAATCTTGGAGAGATAACTAAAATCCTTTAATACAGCCATGGTTAATAAGCACTTATACCCAGCAAATAAACTTGAAGTAGTCAGAAGCAAGATCGGAATTCAGACTATTTCAGAAATGTTTGAGAAAAAGACGACAAGATACAATGAATTAAACTGTTTTACTCATATAAAAAATAAAGGTGTATCAAGTTATACATATAACGAGGCCTACAATGAGGTAACCAGGATTGCAGCTTATTTGACTGACCTTGGACTTAAAAAGGGAGACCACATTGCTATCATTTCTGAAAACAGACCTGAGTGGGCTATTTCTTACTTTGCCGTGCTGTGGATAGGCGCTGTTGCCATACCGCTGGATTCAAGAGCCGGATATGAAAGTATTAAGCATATTTTGGAGTTTTCAGAATCAAAATGTGTATTTTTTTCAAAATCACACCTGGAGCAAATAGAAAAAATTAAAGAATCCGTACCTGTGTTAAATCATCTTATACAAATGGAGAAATTAACCGATATAGCTTCAGGTTACCATGAAGGAATTTCACGGACAGGTATAGCAGCTGATGACCTATCAGAGATACTTTTTACTTCAGGTACTACGGGTAACCCAAAAGGAGTAATGCTTACGCATAGAAACATTATGTCGAATGTGGAAGATGTTTACAGTTTCCTTGATATTAACCCTGGCGACAGGGCTTTTTCGATACTCCCAATTCATCATTCTTATGAAAAGACAGGCGGACTGCTCTCAACATTTTATTCAGGTATCTCTATCTATTACGGCAGGGGATTAAAACCCAGGGAACTTCTCGAAGATTTAAAAAAGGTACAGCCGACGATATGGATAAACACCCCGCTATTGCTCGAAAAACTGATCTCGCGTATAAATAAAGAACTTTCCACGCAAAAAGGACTAAAGAAATTATTTATAAAGGTTATGCCTAAGTCATTAATAGCCAAAAGCATTAAGAAAAAACTTGGCCTCAGCAGTATAAGGCTCCTTGTAAGCGGCGGAGCGAGACTGCCTGACTGGGTATTTGATGGTTTCAGAAATCTTGGAATTACAATTATTGAGGGATACGGCATGTCAGAGACTTCACCTCTTATCAGTGCCAATCCTGTATCAAAAGAAAGAAAGGGAAGCGTGGGGCTTATAATAGACAGCGACGAAGTGGAAATAAGGGACCCCGATGATGAGAGTAACGGTGAAATAGTGGTCAGGGGACCAAATGTAATGCAGGGATATTATAAAAACCTGGAAGAAACATCCATGATACTTTCCCCTGACGGCTGGTTAAATACAGGGGACATAGGTTATTTCGATAAAGACGGCTATCTTTATATTACAGGGAGAAAAAAATTTATTATAGTTACAAGCGGCGGAAAAAATATCTTCCCCGAAGAAATTGAAGAAAAACTTACAAAATCACCATTAATAGAAGAAGCACTTGTATTAAGTCCTGACGACAGGGAGATACAGGCTATTATATTTCCCAATATTGACGAATATAAATTAATAAGTAATAAAAATCGTGTCGATTATAAGGACAAAGAGCTTTATACTTTGCTTGAGAATGAAATCAAAAGTATAAACAGGGGACTTGAAACATATAAAAGGATTTCGAAGTTTATTATAAAAGTAGAAGAATTTCCTAAAACTACTACCAGGAAAATTAAAAGATACCTTTTCAAGGACCTGGACCTGAACGATATAAATTCTTATTTATAGAAAAACATTATGTGTTATCTTTATAAGAACATTATGAATAAAAAATATATAACTATATCCTGCCTGTTTTATCTGATTTTTATTGTTTCCTGTATGGCGCAGCCAAATGCTGTCCTTACAGAACCTAAACAAAAAAAAGAAGAAATTAAAACTGAAGAAAAGTTTGAGTCAACCATTATCAACAGGACTGTTAAGATTGCAGCAAATGAAGAATTCATTGTTGTTAATAATAAGAAATATCCTTCATCAAAATTATTAAATTCTTTTTATAAATCTAGAAAATACAACCTTGCATGGTTCAAAAGTGACCTTGAGCCAAGGAAGGCTTTTTTCACATATTTAAAGTTGCTGAGAAATGCCACCTATGAAGGACTTAACCCTGATTTTTATTATTACCAGGAGATTGAAGAAAACATTCTTGCACTTGAAAACCTTAGCGGCAATGATTTGATCCTGCGTGTCATACAGCTTGATCTCCTCGTTTCAAATTCCAATCTTCAGTATTTTGCAGACCTTCTTTTCGGAAGATATGAACTTGGGCCTAACTTTAGTGAAATTGCTTATTCAGAGCCGTATATAAACCTTGTGAGCCTTATTAATAAATCCATAGCCAAGAACAACTTTGAAATAGCTTTAAAAGCCATTCTCCCCGAATCTACAGTGTATTATTCACTTCGGGAAGCCCTGAAACAGTATGAAACGATTGAAGCCAACGGCGGATGGCAGCCTGTACCGGGGGGACCTACACTCAAAAAAGGCGCTGTAAATACCAGGGTCGTATTTTTAAAACACAGGCTATATGCGTCGGGAGATCTTAAACTTTACGCAAACCAGAACCCGGAAGAATACCTGAACAGCAGTAATTTTGATGACCAGTTGCATGCTTCAGTTATTGCTTTTCAGAAAAGACACGGTTTAAAACCGGATGGTGAAGTCGGCGATAAAACAATTAAGGCCCTTAATGTACCAATAGACTACAAACTCACATCAATAAAAATTAATTTAGACCTCTGGAGGAGGCTGCCGCGGACTTTGGGCGACAAATATATACTTGTTAACGTCCCTGCCTTTAAGCTTTTCGGTGTACAGAAAAACCAGAATATACTCGATATGAGAGTAATAGTCGGAAGACTTGACTGGAACACTCCGGTATTCAGTGAATACATGGAATACGTAGTAATTAATCCTTTTTGGAATATTCCTTCCAGCATTTTTGCTGACGAAGTACTGCCAGAGCTGCAAAAAGACCCGGATTATCTAAAAAAGAAAAACATTGAACTTGTATCATTGAGCAATTCGCCCGAAGAAACTACTGAATATGTGAACTGGTACGAAGTTGACCCCAAAACATTTAATTACAGGTTAAGGCAACAACCCGGAGCAGGAAACCCGCTTGGAAAATTAAAATTTATGCTGCCCAATAAACACAGCGTATATCTTCATGATACGCCAATGAAGAGCCTGTTTAAAAGGTCAAACAGGAGGTTCAGTCATGGCTGCATAAGGGTAGAAAGGCCCCTTGATCTGGCAGAATTTGTTTTTAATGACGATAATGAATGGAATGCCCAGAAAGTTCAGAACGCAATAAATTCAGGTGTATCAAACAACGTTTACCTCAAACAGCCTATACCGGTACATATACTATATTTTACTGTATGGGTAGAAAGTGATAACTCTGTTCATTTCAGGGACGATGTTTACAATTTTTTTGGCAGCAGTACTCCTAGCAGAGACAGTGCTATTTAAAGTTTTAAATCAGTGAGGTTTTATTTTTGTTTTCAATATATTCTTTAACCTTTCTCTTATTTCCGGCGTGACAAATTTTTGATTCTTAAGGTTTCCGCTCATATTAAGCATTCTTTTGTAAGTGTCCACAAAAGATTTACATTCAGGGCATATTTCTAAATGTTTTTCAAGGGTAAACAGTGTTACCTGGTCAAGTTCTCTGTCTATATAACCCATAATATTTTTAACCAGGTCTTTACAGTTTAGTTCTGACATCTAATTTTTACTCCATTCTGTAAAATATTCTGAAAGGTCACCTCTTAGAACAAGCCTTGCCCTGTGAATTCTTGATTTTACGGCCTGTGTTGATATGTCCAGTATTTCAGCAATCTGGCCATATGATAACCCATCAATATCTTTTAGATGTATAACAATCCTGTAAGGCTCTGGTAATTTATCGAGGGCATTGTTAAATACTTCTTCAGCTTCTTTCTTCAGAATAAATGTATCAGGCCTTTTGCTGGAATCTTTTGCAATATATGAATATTTTCTTAGGTTATTTTCGTTAAAATTTATATCATCCGCAATCTCTTCGTTAATATGTTTTTTTTCTTTTCTCAATTTCATTAGAGCCGCATTTGTAGAGATCCTGTAGAGCCATGTGGAAAAACTTGATTCGGACCGGAATGTGTGTAATTTCTGAGAAAGTGTTACAAAAATTTCCTGTACAACGTCTTCAGTTATCTCTTTATTTCTTGTGATTCTGAAGCAAAGTGCGTAAATCCTGTCTATATACCTGTTTACTAGTTCGTCAAAAGCACATTCATCTTTTTTATCTATATAAAGGCTGATTAATTTTTTATCGCTGTGGTAAGAATAGAGGTTGCTGCATCTGATTAATACTGACTGTAAAAGTTTTTTAAATATATTCATCTTTATTACATTCTACTGTTTTTGACAACTTGTAATCAGCTTCAATCTCTTTGTTCCATTTCTCTGACTTATGGTCTCTGGATTTTATTTTAACAATATCTTCCCCGCAGATAAACTCCAGTATTCTCGACTGGGAATGTTTAAGTCCCAGGAATTCAGGACGAATTGATGAAATATGCACAAACAGTGTGTCACTGAATTTTTTATTTCTGTTTATCGTATTTGTAAATTCATTTGGTAAGTGTAAATGACCCGAGAGCCATAAATCAACAGTATATTCCTTTAACACTTCCCTGAACCTTTCAGAGTCAGTAACCTGCCTGTCATCATATTTTGAAAATGGTATTTTACTCCCCTCAAGCGGTGCATGTGTAACTACCGTAATAATTTTGTCCTGGTTTTCTATGACCAGATTTTTCCACCATTCAAATACCTCGGCTGATACCTCGGTGGGTTTTCCTCTTTGGTCATCAGAAAGAAAAATAAACAGCATGTTGCCGTATGCAACGCTATAGTTAAGGTCACTCCGTAATTTTTCTTTAAAAAGCGTTCCCCTGTCACTCTTAAGGTCGTGGTTGCCTATTATTTCATACCAGTCGGTAATATATGAATTGTTTTTTTCCTCTATATACCAGTCAAATGTATTTTCATCAGTGGTATGGACAATATCACCTGCTACAATTGCAAATTGTACGTCTTTTATATTTTTATTAATGTCCCCTACTGCTTTAGTAAATGCATTTCTTTCATCCTTATTTCTTGGCTGGATATCAGCTAATGCCCAGATTTTAAGTACGTTTTGGCCGGGTGCCCGGTCTTTCGGAACAACAGGTTTGGTACGGGAGGACTCGAAAGTACATAATAAAGTGGTTATCAGATATAAAAACACCAGTTTTTTATTCATAATAAAATATTTAAATCATGCAACTGCATACTCGCCGTCTATTCCCTTTATTTTAAGGTTAACTATGTCTCCGGTATCGTAGGGATTATTACTAAGTTTTACATTTATGTAATTAGAAGTTGTTCCTCTTGACCTGTTTTCAATTAAAGTATTGATGTTATGACCTATAAAGCGGGAATAAAAATTAATTTTTTTGCTAGTGCTTAACTCTCGTAATATTTTACTTCTTTCTTTTTTTATTTTTGGGTCGACCTGGTTTTCCATTACAGCTGCCTGGGTATATTTTCTTTTTGAGTAAGGGAAAACATGAAAATACGTTAACTCGGACTCATTTAACAAATTGTATGAATTATTAAAGTTATCTTCATCTTCATTGGGAAAACCCACCATTATGTCTGTCCCTATGGAGGCATCGGGGATCCTTTTTCGGATATAGTTTGTGCAATTTATAAAATCCGATGGTGAATATCGTCTTCTCATCAGTTTCAAGATATCTTTGTCACCACTTTGCAGGGCAATATGAAAACTTGGGCATATAGTCCCGGAATCTGCACAAAGATCAATTAAATCATTTTTCAGATCAGCGGGGTCTAGGGAACTTAACCTGATCCTGTCAATAATATTTTCTTTGTCTATTTCCTTTAATAGTCTGAAAAGGTCCGAACCAATATCCCTGCCATAGCTTGCAAGATGAATACCGGTAAGCACAACTTCTTTGTAACCATGTTTTTGTAAATTAACTATTCTTGATTTTATTTCATCAATATCCAGGCTTCTTGATCTTCCCCTTGCCCTTGGTATTATGCAAAATGTACAGGCGTAGTTACAACCGTCCTGGACTTTTAAAAAAGCCCTTGTCCGGTCCGGGAAATAATCAATCCCGGGAGTATCGTATTTTTTCTTCTTTTCTTTAAATATATCTGAAATTAATACCCGGGGTTCTGTTTGCCTTTCACCATCTATTATTACTTTTAATAGTGACCTGGATTTATGGGAATTACCTACTATGTAATCTACCTCTTTGAGTTCTGAGAGCTCTTTTGAAGATACCTGGGCGTAACAGCCGGTAACAACGACAAGGGCATCAGGATTGTTTCGTTTAGCCCTGTATATGTAATTCCTTGCCTCTGCGTCGGCTTTGTGAGTGACAGTGCATGTGTCGATTACATAGATGTCAGCTTTATCATCAAACTGTTTATTCTTCACATACCTGCTTTTCGGGAGCTGGTTAAGAAGTACGGCCGTATCGTACTGGTTGACCTTACAGCCTAATGTTACAACAGATATTTTTTTCATTATAATAAAGCCTCTTTAATCCATCCGCCGCCAAGGACTTTATCCTTTTGATAAAATACAACCGCCTGACCCGGTGTTATTGCTTTTTGCGGTTCTTTGAATTCAACTAACGCTTTACCGTCCACAATTTTTAAAACTGCTCTTTGTTCCGGGGACCTGTATCTTATCTTTGCATTTACTTCTATTTCCTGATCAGGGGCATTATTTGTCCAGGAAAGATTTTCAGCAAGAAGCTTTTTCATATAAAGGTCTTTTTCTCTTCCCACAATCACCCTGTTTGCAGAAGTGTCGAGGTTTACTACATACATTGGTTCACCATTTGCAAATCCAAGCCCCCTTCTCTGCCCAACCGTATAAGAAGAAATACCGTTATGTTCACCAACAAGGTTACCTTCGGTATCTATCATCTCTCCTTTTTCTTTCCCCTTTTTTAGATAGGGTTCAAGAAATTCACGGTAGTTGCCTCCAGTAATAAAACATACGCCCATACTCTCAGCTTTTTCGGCTATTTTTAAGTTCATATCCCTGGCAATGTCCCTGACTACAGGTTTTGTTTTATCACCTAATGGAAATTCAAGTCTTGAAAGTTCTTTTTGAGTCAGTGTAAACAGAAAATAGGACTGGTCTTTATTTGCATCAGTACTTTTTTTAAGCTCGTATTCACCTGTATCCTCATTCTGGTCAATAATTGCATAATGGCCTGTAGCAAGTTTCTCCGCACCAAGTTCCAGTGACCTTTGTAATAAAAAATTAAATTTCATAAACTGGTTGCAAAGCACACAGGGAATAGGTGTAAAACCCTCTTCATATTTAGATACAAAATCACTGACAATATATTTTTTAAACTGTTCCATGTAGTTTACGACGTAGTGAGGTATACCTAAATCGTATGCAACTCTCCTTGCATCACAGACTTCGTCTGCCGAGCAGCAACCACCTTCTGCCTCACCGTAGTCCCAGAGCTGCATTGTAACCCCGACTACATCGTATCCCCTACTTTTAAGCAGTGCTGCGGTTGTTCCGCTGTCTACACCACCGCTCATAGCTACTACAATCCTTTTATTCATAGTATTTCTCTTTAAAAAGTACAAAAATATACATTATAAACAAGGAAAAAATACAATTTTTTTATTTATCTTAATTAATAAAAAATAACAGGTAATATAACGCTATCATTACCTTCCTGTATGTTAACAGAATTTAAATTTGAATAATTTATATTTTTCAAAATAGATACATGTCGACGCAAAACATAGATATAAAAACTTTTGCTTTTAATCATGGTTTAACTGAAGATGAATACAGTCTTATTGTAAACACCCTAAAACGCGAACCCAACCACACTGAGGTGGGTATTCTCGGGGCCATGTGGTCGGAACACTGTTCTTATAAAAGTTCAAAAATACATCTTAAAAAACTTCCCACTACCGGCAGACAGGTCATACAGGGGCCGGGTGAAAATGCGGGCATAGTCGACCTTGGTGACAATCTATGCGCTGTGTTTAAGATGGAAAGCCATAATCACCCTTCTTATATAGAACCTTACCAGGGAGCAGCAACAGGTGTAGGCGGAATAATCAGAGACATTTTTACAATGGGCGCAAGGCCTGTGGCTTTACTTGACTCTTTAAGGTTTGGAAATCCTGACCTGCCGAAGACAAAATTTCTTATTGAAGGAGTTGTTTCGGGAATAGCAGATTATGGGAACTGTATCGGTATTCCAACCGTGGGAGGGGAAGTCTATTTTGACGACTGTTACAACGGGAACCCGCTGGTAAATGTTTTTTGCCTTGGAATTACCAAAAAAGACAAAATTTTTAAAGGTTATGCTTCCGGTATCGGCAATCCCGTGATTTATGTAGGTTCCAAGACAGGCAGAGACGGTATACAGGGTGCCATTATGGCTTCAGACAGCTTTACATCTGAATCAGAACAAAAAAGGCCAGCAGTACAGGTAGGAGACCCATTTACGGAGAAACTTCTTCTCGAGGCCTGCCTCGAACTATTTGAGACTGATTGCGTTGTTGGTATCCAGGACATGGGAGCAGCCGGATTAATCTCATCATCCACCGAGATGGCAGACCGGGGACAGACCGGCCTTGATTTATGGATGGAGAAAGTTCCGAGACGTGAAGAAAATATGACACCGTACGAAGTGCTTCTTTCAGAGTCGCAGGAAAGGATGCTAATGGTACTGAGTAAGGGAAAAGAAGAAAAAGCAAAATCAATTTTCAAAAAATGGGGACTGGACTTCTCTGTTATTGGTGAAGTAACTGATTCTAAAGATTTAAGAATTTTTGACAATGATGAACTGGTTGCAACACTGCCAATCGATTTTATTACAAATTCCGCGCCAAGTTACGACAGGCCGTATTCCGGGCCGGATAGTAAACCTGATAAAACAAACGATATACTAAGCGACTTACCTTTGGAAGAAACTTTTCTAAGGGTTTTAACTTCACCGACAATTACAAGTAAAAGATGGATATTCGAACAGTACGACTATATGGTCAGGACCAATACACTCTTTATTCCTTTAAATGACAGTGCAGTCCTAAACCTAAAGAAATACAATAAAGGGGTCGCAATTACATCAAACTGTAATTCCCGGTACTGTTATCTTGACCCCAGGGAAGGTACTAAAATTGCTGTTGCAGAATCAGCAAGAAATCTTGCATGTTCCGGGGCGAGGCCTCTTGCTATTACTGACTGCCTCAATTTCGGTAATCCGGAAAAACCTGAAATTATGTGGCAGTTTAAGGAATCCATAGAGGGTATGAAGGAAGCGTGTTTGTTCCTCAATACTCCTGTTGTCAGCGGTAATGTAAGTTTTTATAATGAGACCGAGGGTGAATCAGTATATCCGACACCCACCGTCGGCATGGTAGGACTTATTGAGAACCTGAATAATACCGTAAATCAATGGTTTAAAAATGAAGGTGACCTGATAGCACTGCTAGGCGACACGTATGATGAACTCGGTGGCAGTGAGTACCAGAAAATTATCAACGGGAATATATCTGGTGTACCTCCAAAGATAAATCTGGAATCAGAAAACAATCTTATTGCAGCATTGATAGAACTGGCAAATGGAAGTATAATTAATTCTGCCCATGATCTTTCTGAAGGCGGCATTGCAGTTGCCCTGGCAGAATGCTGTTTTTCAAAAAATTCAAATATCGGGTTTGTTGTAAATCTCGAAAACATTAATGAGCATAATTTAAATATACCCACACTACTTTTCTCTGAATCTCAATCGAGATGTATAGTATCTACAAATAAAAACAACCTAAAGAAACTAAAAGAAACAGCATCAAGAAATAATGTTAATTTAAAACTGATTGGTGTTGTTGGCGGAAACAGAATGATTATCGAAAATATATTAGATATGCAGGTAGACGAAGTGTACAGCCTTTGGGACAAAGCATTCGAGGAAAAACTAAAATAATGTCCAATTTAAAAGAAGAATGCGGAGTATTTGGAATATACGGTCATCCCGAAGCTTCCAACCTTACTTACCTTGGCCTTTACTCCCTGCAGCACAGGGGGCAGGAAAGTGCGGGGATTGTTACAGCCGACGGGTATATGCTCCACGCACACCGCCAGATGGGTCTTGTTACCGATATATTCAATGAAGAAATTATTAATAAACTTAAAGGCAAGAATGCCATCGGCCATGTAAGGTATTCAACAGCAGGGTCAAGTGACAATAAAAATACGCAGCCCATACTTGTGACTTTTGATAAAGGTGAACTCGCTATTGCCCATAATGGAAACCTTACTAATGCACGGACCCTCAGAAACGGACTTGAGCAGGAAGGTTCAATATTTCAGTCTACAACTGACACGGAAGTAATAATTCATTTAATTGCTAAAAGCCAGGAAGAAAAACTTGTTAACAGGATAATATATGCATTAAACAGGTGCAAAGGCGCGTATTCATTACTGTTTCTAACACCTGAAAACCTTGTTGCAGCAAGAGACCCCAACGGTTTCAGGCCGCTTGTAATAGGAATGCTGGGTAACAGTTATGTTGTAGCCTCAGAGTCCTGCGCCTTTGAATTAATCGGGGCAGAATATTTAAGGGAGGTAGAACCGGGTGAAATTATTGTAATAAATGAAAATGGACTACAGTCATATAAACCGTTTGCAGAAGTAAGGCAGTCTTCCTGCGTGTTTGAACTTATCTATTTTGCAAGACCCGACAGTTTTTTAAACAATAAAAGTGTGTACCAGGTCAGAAAAGAACTCGGCAAACAGCTTGCCAGGGAACACCCTGTAGATGCTGATGTTATAGTAGCTGTTCCTGACTCTGGTGTACCGGCTGCTATGGGCTTTTCAGAGGAACTTAATATCCCGAACGAAATGGGACTGCTCAGAAGCCATTACATAGGCCGTACATTTATTGAGCCTCAGCAGTCAATCCGTGATTTCGGGGTAAAACTCAAACTAAATGCAATAAAGGAAGTTATAAAGAATAAAAGAGTTGTAATCGTTGATGATTCCATTGTCAGGGGTACAACGAGCAGAAAGATAGTTAAAATGGTTAGAGATGCAGGAGCCAAAGAGGTACATATGAGGATCAGTTCTCCTCCAATGAAATTTTCCTGCTACTACGGGATTGATACCCCGTCTCGCGAGGAATTAATTGCAAATTCCCTTAGCCTTGAGGAAATAAACCACTATATTACTTCAAACAGCCTTGGTTATCTTAGTATAGATGGTATTCGTAAAGCAATTGAAAACTACAAAAAGTATGAAGACGGGGAGTTTTACTGCAATGCCTGTTTTACCGGAAACTACCCGGTAGAAATAACTGATTCAAAACTCAACCTTAAACAGCTCAACCTTTTTCAAAGAAAAAATTTATAAAATAGTACTAAACATCTTTTAATTTTATAAGGATTTCCTGAATTTTCTTAATCTGAAACTCGAATTCCTGGAGTTTACTTTTTTCTTTATTGATTACTTCCCCGGGTGCTTTTTCAAGGAAATCACTGCTCTTTAATTTGCCCGATGTTTTTTTCAGGTCTTTGTTTAACTTGTCCAGGTCTTTTTCAAGCCTCTTAACTTCTTTATCTACATCAATTACGCCTTCTACCGGCAGATTAATCTCGAGTCCCTGGATTACCGAGGATATTGATTTATTTCCTGATGTTTCTTTAGCGACCCTGACATCTTTGGTGTTAGACATGACCTGTATCGGACCTATGTTGTTTAATACAACTTTTTCAATTTTCTTATTTTCCGGAATAATCTCAATATCTATCTTATCTGACGGATGTACACTAACATTTGCCCTAATGTTCCTTATGGCAACGACTATTTCCTTTACATATTCAATCTCATTAAATTCATTTTCAAACTGTAATTGTTTATTAAATGAAGGTGCGTCTTCCAGTAAAATACTTTCTTTGTTAGCACCGGCGTAATCCTTTTCTGCCAATATCTGATAAAGTTCTTCAGAGATATAAGGTGATACAGGGTGAAGTAGTTTCAGTGACCCTGTTAAAATTTTAAGAAGTAGCTCAAGTTTTAATCTCTTTCCGGACGGATCGTCACTGTAGAGATCTTTTTTTGAAAGTTCGATATACCAGTCGCAATACTCATCCCAAATGAAATGGTAAATACTTCCGGCTACTTTGTCGTATTCGTAGTTGTTATAGTGTTCATTTACCTTTTTAACTGTCTTGTTAAATTTTGTTAATATCCATTTATCTATAACATCTAATTCAGGGTAATTAATATCATTGCTGTACTCTACACCATCTTCCAGGTTTAAAATAACAAACCTCGAAGCATTCCAGATTTTATTCATAAAGTTCCGGTAGCCCTCGATAACCGGAAACGACAGTTTTATGTCTCTTCCCTGGGAAGCAAGTGCTGTGAGGCTGAACCTGAGTGAATCAGCTCCATACTCCTTTGCAACATCCAGCGGGTCAATTACATTACCCTTGGTTTTACTCATTTTCTGGCCGTTTTCGTCCCTGATAAGGCCGTGTATATATATATCGCTAAAAGGTGGTTTTCCTGTAAATTTGAGTCCCAGCATTATCATTCGGGCTACCCAGAAGAAAATTATATCAAATCCTGTAATAAGAGTTTTCGTTGGATAGTATTTATCAAGGTCCAGGGTCTTTTCAGGCCAGCCCATAGTACTAAAAGGCCAAAGTCCTGATGAAAACCATGTATCTAGCACATCTTTATCACGGGTAAGTTCTACATCTTTACCATAATGTAATTTTGCAGAATTTATTGCATCTGGTTCATTTTCTTCTACAAACACTTTTCCATCGGGACCGTACCATGCAGGAATCTGATGTCCCCACCATATCTGTCTTGATATGCACCAGGGTTCTATATTGTTCATCCATTCGAAATAGGTATTTTCCCAGTATTTTGGATAAAATTTTATATCACCGCTTTTTACTGCTTTTATTGCATTCAGTGCAAGGTCTTTTGTATCTACATACCACTGGTCTGTTAAATACGGTTCGATTATTTCTCCGGACCTGTCACCATATGGTACGGAATGGACTGTATTATCTACTTTAACTATTATACCTAATTCATCTAATTCATTGACAATTATCTTTCTTGCTTCAAATCTGTCTAATCCCACGTATTTTTCTGGAGCATTATTATTAATTTTCCCGTCAATCTCAAAAATATTTATAAGTTCCAGCTGGTGTCTTTTTCCAACTTCAAAATCATTAAAATCATGTGCAGGTGTTATCTTAACTGCACCTGTACCTTTCTCGGGGTCGCTATACTCGTCGGCAATTACGGGAATTTCTCTTCCTACGAGAGGTAAAATTACATTTTTGCCTATATAGTCCTTGTATCTGTCATCTTCGGGATGAACTGCTACAGCAGTATCACCAAGCATTGTCTCAGGCCTGGTTGTAGCTACTACTATAAATTTATTTTTATCATTTTTTATTTGGTACTTTATATACCAGTAGCTGCCGTTTTGTTCTTTCTGCTCTACCTCTAGATCTGATATTGCTGTTTTTAATTTAGGGTCCCAGTTTACCAGCCTTTTATCCTTAAAGATAAGCCCTTCCCTGTAAAGGTCCACAAACACCTTTCTTACAGCAGATGAAAGACCTTTATCCATTGTAAATCTTTCACGGCTCCAGTCAGGGAGAGCGCCAAGTTTCTTTAGCTGATGAATAATTTCTCCGCCTGATTCTTCTTTCCACTTCCATATTCGCTCTATAAAGTCATCCCTGCCTAAATCGTGTTTACTTATGTCCTCTTTTAACAGCTCTCTTTCAACCATCATCTGTGTAGCAATACCGGCATGGTCGGTACCCGGTACCCAGAGCACATCGTATCCGGACATCTTTTTATACCTTACCAGAATGTCCTGAAGGGTATTGTTAAGTGCATGTCCTATATGGAGGGAGCCTGTAACATTAGGCGGGGGAATTACAATCGAAAACGGTTGTTTGTTATTTTCAGGTTCAGCTATATAAAACTTACTGTCTATCCAGAGTTTATAATTTTTATCCTCGATTGAACCGGGATTATAACTTTTTTGCATTTTCTAAAGAAAGGATACCGGAGAGATTTTTTTTCTCTCCGGTAATTTAATTTTAAATTTCTGCAGTTTCTTCAACCGTAGGCGTAGGGACAAGAATCTCAGAAAGTGATACTTCAACTTCAATGTTTCTGTACATCGGCAGACCTGTACCTGCCGGTATAAGTCTTCCCATAATTACATTTTCTTTAAGTCCCCTGAGTTTATCTTCCTTACCTTCGCATGCTGCTTCGGTAAGAACCCTGGTTGTTTCCTGGAATGAAGCTGCGGAAAGCCAGCTGTCTGTACTTAATGAAGCCCTTGTAATACCAAGCAGTAATGGTTCTGCTGATGCAGGAGTACCGCCGTTTGCCTGTATCCTTTCATTCTCTTCAAAGAAGATATGTTTTTCAATAGCCTCTCCAACTAAAAAGGTTGTATCACCGGGTTCTTTAATTCTTACCCTTCGAAGCATCTGTTTTACAATTGTTTCAATATGTTTATCGTTAAGTTTAACACCCTGGAGCCTGTAAACTTCCTGAATTTCATCAACGAGGTATCTGGTAAGGGCTTTTTCGCCTCTTATACCAAGTACATCGTGAGGGTTAACGGAACCGTCTACAAGCTGGTCCCCTGAATTAACGGCCTCCCCTTCCCTTACAAGAATATGTTTACCTCTCGGTACCAGGTACTCTTTAGGGTCTCCAATTTCAGGTGTTACTACCAGTCTTCTTTTACCCTTGAGGTCTTTACCGTAACTTACCATACCGTCAATTTCACTGACAACTGCAGGATCTTTTGGTATTCTTGCTTCAAAAAGTTCTGCAACCCTTGGGAGCCCCCCCGTGATATCTTTTGTTTTTGCAGTGGCCCTTGGAATTTTTGCAATAATATCCCCGGCATCTATATGGTCATTTTCATTCGCTTCAATAATAGCCCCGATTGGAAGTGCATATTTAATATCGGCACCTTTATCGGGTTTGATAATTAAAGTTGGGTGGTTGTCCAGTATTTTTGATTCTATGACAACTTTTTTGAAAATACCGGTTACTTCATCAACCTGTTCTTTTAATGTTACGCCAATCTCAAGGTCCTTGAATTTAATTTTTCCTGAAACCTCTGATATGAACGGCGTTGTGTACGGGTCCCATTCTGAGAGTAATGTACCTTTTTTGACCTTATCGCCGTCGTTTATGTTTAATCTGGCGCCAAGAACAACCTGGTACTTTTCTCTTTCGTAACCCTTATCATCTACAATAATAATTGATCCGGTCCTGTTAATTACTACCAGGTTGCCTTCACTGTTTCTAACTGTCTTAATATTCTGGAATTTTACGTTTCCATTGTGCTGGCTTTCAAGAGTACTTTCTGCTGCCCTTGCACTTGCCGCACCACCAATATGGAAAGTCCTCATTGTAAGCTGTGTACCGGGTTCACCGATTGACTGTGCTGCCACAATACCTACTGCTTCACCGATGTTTACAATTTTTCCGGTTGAAAGGTTCCTTCCGTAACAAAGTTTACAAACACCAATCTTTGTATCACATGTAAGTACCGACCTTACCCTTATTTCTGTAATACTTCCGGCTTCATCAATCCTTCCGGCGGCAGTTTCATCTATCTCTTCATTAGACCTTACAATAACTTCTCCGTTTACCGGATCCCTGATTTCTTCAATTGAGACCCTTCCAAGGACTCTCTGGCTTACTCTTTCCATTATTTCTCCGCCTTCAACAAGGTCCCCTACGAATATTCCTTCAGATGTTCCGCAGTCGTATTCATTTATCATAACTTCCTGAGCAACATCAATTAAACGCCTTGTGAGATAACCTGCATTTGCAGTTTTAAGCGCTGTATCAGCAAGTCCTTTCCTCGCTCCGTGTGTAGAAATAAAGTACTGTAGTACTGTCAGCCCTTCCCTGAAGTTAGAAGTAATAGGGGTCTCAATAATTTCCCCGGAAGGTTTTGCCATCAAACCACGCATACCCGCAAGCTGCCTTACCTGTGTCTGGCTGCCCCTTGCTCCCGAATCAATCATCATGTAAATCGGGTTTGAACTTGCTCCGTTATATGTATTTCCCTCGTTATCATTAACTTCCTCGAAAGAAATATTTTTCATCATTACATTTGCAACTTCATCACTTGTCCTTGCCCAGATGTCTATTACCTTGTTGTATCTTTCTCCGTCTGTTATAAGTCCCTGTGAATACTGGTTCTGGACTTTCATTACTTCATCCTGTGCATTTTCAAGCATTTCGGTTTTATTTTCAGGAATTTCCATATCATGGATAGAGATCGAGATACCGGCTTTAGTTGAGTATTTAAAACCAAGGGTCCTCATTCTGTCTGCAAGTAATACTGTGCTTTTGCCGCCTGCGACCCTAAAACAGGTATCAACAAGTTCTTCAGTGGCCCTTTTTGTCATGACCCTGTTTACAAGTTCAAATGGTATGTTCTCAGGCATAACTTCATACAGCAGGATCCTTCCAACTGTTGAGTCACGCATTACACCGTCTATTCTTATTTTAATTTTTGCATGAATACCGACTTCGCCGGTTTCGTATGCCATGGTTAGTTCATTAATATCAGAAAATATTTTGCCGTTTCCCTTATCGTAGGCCGAATCACGTGTCATATAATATATACCAAGCACAATGTCCTGTGTTGGAAGTATTATAGGTTTACCTGACGCAGGTGAAAGAATGTTGTTAGTTGACATTACCAGTGAGCGGCACTCTGTCTGTGCCTCAATTGAAAGAGGCACATGTACGGCCATCTGGTCGCCATCGAAGTCAGCATTATATGCGGGGCATACTAACGGGTGTATCTGTATCGCCTTGTCTTCAACAAGAATAGGCTCAAATGCCTGGATACTTAATCTATGCAGTGTAGGCGCCCTGTTTAACAGTACGGGGTGTTCTTTAATTACCTCATCAAGTGCGTCCCATACAATCGGAGCTTCCTGTTCTACAAGTTTTTTAGCTATTTTTATTGTTGCTGCTGCTCCCCACTGCTCCAGCCTCTGGTAAATAAATGGCCTGAAGAGTTCTAGTGCCATCTGTTTGGGCAGACCGCATTGATGAAGCCTTAGTTCAGGGCCAACAGTAATTACAGACCTTCCTGAATAATCTACCCTTTTACCTAAAAGGTTTTGTCTGAACCTTCCCTGTTTGCCTTTTATAATATCACTCAGGCTTTTTAACGGCCTGTGGTTGTGTCCAAGTACCGGCCTTCCCCTTCTTCCGTTTTCAAGTAAAGCATCTACGGATTCCTGGAGCATTCTTTTTTCATTTCTTACGATAATGTCTGGTGCTCCCAGTTCGAGGAGTTTTTTTAATCTGTTATTCCTGTTAATAACCCTTCTGTAAAGATCGTTAAGATCTGATGTTGCAAACCTTCCGCCGTCCAGCGGCACCAGTGGCCTTAAATCAGGAGGCAATACCGGTATCCTTGTCAGGATCATCCATTCCGGGCGGTTTTTTGATTTCCTAAAGGCTTCGCATATCCTAAGTCTTTTTGCAATTCTAGCACGTTTGATAGGCGAATTAGTTTCTTTAATTTCAATTCTTAACTGTTCAGAAAGTGCTACAAGGTCTATTTTCTTAAGCATTTCCCTGACAGATTCAGCGCCCATGCCTACCTTAAATGCCGAGCCGAATTCATCAAGCAGTCTTCTGTGTTTTTCTTCACTTATAACTTCAGCAAATTTTAAAGTTGTATTTCCCGGATCTGTTACAATATAAGATTCATAGTAAAGTGTTTTTTCCAGATCTTTTAAAGTCATATCCAGCAGCATTCCGATTCTTGTAGGAATACTTCTTAAAAACCAGATATGAACAACAGGTGATGCTAGTTCTATGTGGGCCATGCGATCACGTCTTACTTTAGAGGCAATAACCTCAACACCGCATTTTTCGCATGTAATTCCCCTGTGTTTTAATCTTTTGTACTTACCGCAAGTGCATTCATAGTCTTTTACAGGACCGAATATTTTCGCACAGAATAAACCATTTCTTTCAGGTTTAAACGTCCTGTAATTTATAGTCTCAGGTTTTCTTACTTCACCAAAAGACCAATCCCTGATTTTTTCTGGTGCAGCAATGGAAATCTTTACTGCAGAATAGTCTGATGGATTTTTTGGCTTTTCAAAAAGGGTATCTATATCCACTAGTTTGATCCTCCAAATTTATTTTATTCTACTTCTTCTTCCATGAGCTCGATATCAAGTGCTAATGCCTGAAGCTCGTTCTTTAACACCTTAAAAGATTCAGGAAGACCTGGATCAAAATTCATATCACCTTTAACGATCGAATCAAATATTCTTGTACGTCCGATCACATCATCTGATTTAACGGTTAAAAACTCCTGTAGTGTATAAGCAGCACCATATGCTTCAAGGGCCCATACTTCCATCTCCCCTAGCCTCTGGCCTCCAAAGTGAGCTTTACCTCCCAGTGGTTGCTGCGTAACAAGTGAATAAGGACCAATAGCCCTTGCATGAATTTTTTCTTCAACAAGATGATGAAGTTTTAACATATACATTATTCCGACAGAAACTTTCTGGTCGAATGGTTCACCGGTTTGGCCGTTAAAGAGTATAGTTTTTCCATCATTCTGCAGATTTGCTTCTTTATAAAATTTTAGAAAGTCAGCTTCCTTGGCACTGTCAAATACAGGAACTTTTATAGGAATGCCGTCTTTAAGATTTTTAACAACCTCAATTAATTCATCTTCTTTAAATCCATTAAGCAGTTTAATAAACTCCTGAGAACCTTCATAATAGTTGCTCAGTTTTTCTTTAAGTTCTTTTACGGTGTATTCAGTCTCAATATATTCGTTAAGCTGCCTTCCGATCTCTTTTACCGCCCATCCAAGGTGTGTTTCAAGTATCTGCCCCACGTTCATACGGGACGGGACACCAAGAGGGTTAAGAACCATATCAACAGGCCTTCCGTCTGGAAGATAAGGCATATCTTCAGCAGCAAGTACCCTGGAGACAACACCTTTGTTTCCGTGCCTACCTGCCATTTTGTCACCTACAGACAGTTTTCTCTTTACGGCAAGATATACTTTTACTACCTTAAGTACTCCAGGTGGCAGTTCATCAGGTTTTATTAGCTTTGAGATACGTTGATCATATACGATCTTTATAAGATCAATTTGTTCAAGTGTTTTTTCTACAATACTCTTAAGTTCTTTACCTATGTCCTGGTTTTTTTCGACGCTGATATCAGGAAGCTTTTCAAGAGGTATGGATTCCAGTATCTCTGATGTGATTTTGTCGCCTTTCTTAAGAATTGTCTTTCTGTTTAGTGTAAGTTTTCCATCGGAAATTTTATCAAGAAGCAGTGCCTTAATTCTGTCAAATCCGTCCTGTTTAAGGATTTCAATCTCGTCGTCCTTGTCCTGCTTTAGCTTGGTAACTTCTATATCTTCAATTTTTTTGGACCTGTCATCTTTTTCAATAGCTCTTGAAACAAGTACTTTTACATCTATTACAGTCCCGTAAAGACCTGGTGAAGCCCTAAGAGAGGTGTCCTTTACATCTCCGGCTTTATCACCGAAAATTGCCCTTAACAACCTTTCTTCAGGTGATAACTGTGTTTCACCCTTCGGAGATATTTTACCAACAAGTATATCGCTGGGTTTAACAACAGCACCTACCCTTATTATTCCGCTTTCATCAAGGTTACGAAGTGATTCTTCTCCAACATTTGGAATATCACGGGTAATCTCTTCCCTGCCCAGTTTTGTTTCCCTGGCAACACATTCGGCTTCCTCTATATGTATAGAAGTAAAAGAGTCTTCTTTAACAAGTCTTTCACTTATCAGGATAGCATCCTCAAAGTTATATCCGCCCCAGGGCATAAATGCCACGGTAATGTTCTGGCCAAGTGCCAGTTCGCCTTCATCTGTCGAAGGGCCGTCAGCAATAACCTGGCCTTTAATAATTTTCTGGCCTTTAGATACGATAGGTTTCTGGTTCCAGCAGGTACTCTGATTTGATTTTTGAAATTTTAATAAATTATATATATCGACCCCACCGTCTGAGTCGTTAATGTTATTGGATTTAACAACTATTTTATTGGCATCGACGTATTCTATAACACCTTCATTTTTAGCTACAACGGTCACGCCGGAGTCTTTTGCAACCCTGCTTTCAAGCCCGGTTCCCACAAGCGGGGCATCGGTCTTAATTAGCGGTACAGCCTGACGTTGCATGTTTGATCCCATAAGCGCCCTGTTAGCGTCGTCATGTTCGAGAAAAGGAATCAGTGAAGCAGATACAGACACAAGCTGGGTAGGTGATACGTCCATTAGCTGTACTTTTTCTGGTTCTACCATCAGGAATTCACCCCTGTGCCTTGTAGAAATCAGTTTGGACTGAAAAAGCCCGCTGCTGTCTACCGGGGCATTTGCCTGTGCTATAATATACTGCTCTTCTTCAAGTGCATTAAGGTATACAATTTCCTTTGTCACCTTAGAATCTTTTACAACTCGGTATGGAGTCTGTATAAAACCAAAATTATTAATCTTTGCAAAAGTGCTAAGGCTGGAAATAAGACCAATGTTTGGCCCTTCAGGTGTTTCAATAGGACATATTCTTCCATAGTGAGAAGAATGCACGTCTCTTACTTCAAAACCCGCTCTTTCCCTTGTTAGACCACCTGGCCCTAAAGCACTTAATCTTCTTTTATGTGTAATTTCTGATAATGGATTTGTCTGGTCCATAAATTGAGAAAGCTGCCCTGTAGTGAAAAATTCCTTAACTACCGAAGTAACTGTTTTTGGAATAAGAATTTCACTGGGCATCATGTTTTCAATTGTCTGGTAGCCCATCTTTTCTTTTACAGACCTGGCAAGTCTTTCAAAACCATGATAAAAACGGTCTTCTATTAATTCTCCTACTGTTCTGACACGCCTGTTGCCAAGGTGGTCAATATCATCAGTAAGCCCCCTGCCGCCTCTTAATTCGAGTAAATATCTTATTGTTAATAATATATCTTCCTTGCTAAGTGTAAGATGATCATCAGGCAGGTTCTGTCCGAGTTTGTAATTTATTTTAATTCTTCCAACTTTAGACAACCTATACGTGTCGGGGTTGAAGAACATATTTTCAAAGAAAGTTTCTGCAATATTTAACGTAGGCGGATCAGTTGGTCTGAATTTCTTATAAATTTCAGTAATTGCATTTTCATTTGTATCTGTTTTATCAGCAAGCAGTGTATTCCTTAGTGAAGGTATTACTGCTATGTTGTCTATATAATAAAGTTTTATGGTCTTTATCTTGTTTTCTTTAATTAACTTTAATGAATCTTCGGTAATTGTCTCATTAAAATTAACAATTATTTCACCTGTTTTAGGGTCTACAATGTCTTCAGCAGAGATTTTATCAAGTATCTCTGTCTCGTCTACCGGTATTTTTTTGATTTTTGCTTTTTCAAGCCTGTTTAGCAACCCTTTAACAAACCTTCTTCCCTTACGTATAATGACTTCGCCGGATTTGTCAGTTATATCAACAGTACTTTTCTGGTATGTAATCGTATCAGGATTAACCTTTTTCAGGTATTCATCCGCTGAAATACTTACTGTTTCAACTGAGTAGTAATAATCCATAATTTCTTTTGGCGAATAACCCATTGCCTTAAGAAGTACGGTGACGTGGAATTTCTTTTTTCGGTCAATTCTTACGTGAAGCATGTCCTTTGAATCAAATTCAAAGTCAAGCCATCTTCCGTCCTGGGGGACAATCCTGGCCGAAAATGAACCTCTTCCAAGGGCGTCCTTACTTTTAACCTGGTCGAAGAATACTCCGGGAGACCTGTGGAGCTGATTAACAATTACTCTTTCAGTCCCGTTTACAATAAAAGAGCCGTTTTCGGTCATCATTGGGACTTCACCAAAAAATACTTCCTGCTCTTTTATATCACGAACGGACCTTTCCTGTTCAGGATCTTCAGGGATATCCCATACAATAAGTCTGAATGTTACGTAGAGTGGAGATACGTAGGTGTAACCTTTAAGCCTGCATTCGCTTTCTTCGTATTTTGGTACATCAATACGGTATTTAATATATTCAAGCGAAGCTTTCCCATTATAATCCTCTATTGGAAAAACCGCACTTAATGCGCCATGCAAACCCTTCGGTATTCTGTCTTCGTGCTTTACGTATTCCTGTAAAAACTCTTTATATGACTCAACCTGTACCTCTAAAAGATGAGGTATTTCAAGCACAGTCGGTATTTTTGAAAAATCCTTTCTAAAAATATGGTTTTCATGCTTCACAAGGCTCAAATTTATTACCCCCGGGCTTAATTTTTAAATACAAAAAAGGAATTAACTTAATTCTATAGTTGCGCCAGCTTCTTCAAGCTTTTTCTTTACTTCTTCAGCTTCTTCTTTGGCTACACCATCTTTTACATTCTTAGGTGCACTTTCAACTAATTCCTTTGCTTCTTTAAGTCCGAGAGAGGTAACTTCTCTTACCGCTTTAATAACCTGAATCTTGTTCTCTCCAACTTCTTTTAATACAACATCGAAGTCGGTTTTTTCAGCTGCAGCAGGTGCGTCTGCACCACCGGCCGCGCCGGGAGCTGCTGCAACAGCTACCTGTGCGGGAGCTGCCTGAATATCAAATTTTTCTTCGATCTCTTTTATTAATTCTGAGATCTCAATCATACTTGCTTTTTCCAAGTAGTTTACAACATCGGCTTTGGTTATATCAGCCATGGATAATACCTCCTAGATCCTTATCTAATATTATTTTTCTTTCTTTTCTTTTATTGCTTCTAAAGCATATAAAAATTTTGTTTGCATATTTTGTAGTGAATATAATAAACTGGATATCGGGGAATTAAGAAGCCCCATAAACTGTGCTACAAGCTCTACTCTTGAAGGCAATTTGGAGATTGTTTCTATATCCTCAATGCTTACTACCTTTCCTTCGAGAAGCCCGCCTTTAATATTAAGCAGTTCATATTCTTTAGCTGATTTAACAAATACTTTGGCAGCTGCAGCTGAATCCTCAGGGCAGAAAGCCACAGCAGTAGAACCAACAAAAAGATCACTCAACTGGCCGGCATCTGTATCTTCTGCAGCTTTTTTCAGTAAAGTATTTTTCACAATCTTTAATTCACTGTTGGTCTGTCTTAAGTCTTTACGGACATTTTCCAGTTCTTTTACCGTTAAGCCCTTGTATTCAATGACAAAAACGGACGGGTTAGCTTTAAACCTTTCGTTTATCTGGTTAATAACATCCTGTTTAGTTTCTTTTGATAACATATAAATCTCCCTAAAATAGGTTTAATAATTAAGCCGCTGCATTAAAACTTTTTAATGATTCCCTTATATCGCCTGTATCTATGTTTATTCCAGGCCCCATAGTATTTGATATTGTTATTTTTCTTAAATATATACCCTTTGATGATGAGGGTTTTGATTTGTTAATTACGTCAATAACAGAGAGGAAATTCTCCTTGATCTTGTCTACTCCGAAAGAAACCTTTCCTATGGGAGCGTGAACAACGCCGCCTTTATCATTTTTTACTTCTATTCTCCCGGCTTTTGAAAGCTTTACCGCTTCTGCAATATCATTTGTTACAGTACCAACCTTTGGATTGGGCATTAAACCCCTTGGCCCCAGAAACTTACCGAGTTTACCTACTTTACTCATTACATCCGGTGTAGAAATAACAACATCAAATCCAAGCCAGTTCTCTCCTGTAATCTTCTCTATAAATTCGTCTAGACCGGCAAAGTCTGCGCCCGCTTCTTTCGCCTCTGCAGCTTTTTCTTCATTTGCAAATACCAGCACCTTAACATCTTTTCCTGTGCCATGCGGTAAATTAACAGCCATTCTTATCTGCTGTTCTGCCTGCTTGGGATCAATACCAAGCTTGATAGCAATATCTACAGTCTCGTCAAATTTGGCCCTTTTAGTTTTATCAATTAAATCTATAGCTTCGCTGACAGTGTACTGCTTGTCGCGTTCAACCATATTTACAGATTCTAAGTATTTTTTTCCTTTTTTCATCTAAAGCCTCGTCAATGATTTTATACTATATCAATACCCATGCTTTTAGCGGTACCTTCTACAATTTTAAAAGCCGCCTCAATATTATCGGTATTCAGATCTTCAAGTTTTACTTTTGCTATTTCTTCAACTTTATTCCTTGGTACTGTTCCTGCCTTAACTCTCGGTACCTGTCCCGAACCTTTTTCTATACCTGCTGCTTTCTTCAGAAGATATGAAACAGGTGGTGTTTTTACTTCAAACGAAAAAGACCTGTCAGCATATACTGTAACAACTACCGGCAGTAAACCTTCCTTATTTGAAGTCTGGGCATTAAAAGCCTTGCAGAACTCCATAATGTTTATCCCTTTCTGTCCCAGTGCAGGTCCAACGGGAGGTGAAGGTGATGCCTTTCCCGCATCTATTAATAGTTTTAAATATCCGTCTATTTTTTTCATTAAATCTTCTCCACTTGATTAAAATCCAGCTCTATAGGTGTTGTTCTTCCAAATATAGTTACAGAAACCTGTATTCTTCCTTTGTCCGGTTTGATTTCTTCAATTATCCCGGAGAAATTAGCGAATGGCCCTTCTATAACTTTCACTGTCTCACCTTTTTCAAATGCAATCTTCGGTATTGGTTTTAATTTACCTTCTTTTATCTTTGTTTTTATTCCTGCAACTTCATTTTCATCTACGCTTGGTACGGAATTGGGATCTATTTTCCCGTCAATAATCTTTCCGCCTACAAAGCCAATAACTTTTGGTATATTCCTTATAAAATGCCATGTGTGTTCATCCAGGCTCATCTTCACAAGGATATAACCGGGAAAGAATTTTCTGACTGATGTTTTCTTCTTTCCTCCTTTCTGGGCTTCAACTACCGTTTCTGTCGGTAAAAGTACTTCTTCAACACTGATATTGCTTCTGTTATTTTCAATGTTGTCATCAATTATAACCTTGATCTTGTTTTCGAATCCCGTATTAACGTGAACTACATACCATTTTTTTTCCATTGTTTATATTCTTAACTTAATATTGCTCCAAATATCATAGAAAACACATAATCACATGCTGATAAAAACAGGGCAAAAATTCCTGAAATAGTTAAAACCGCAATAGTTGATTTTATTGTCTCAGCCCTGGTGGGCCATGATATCTTTTTCAGCTCTATATTTATATCATGTGCAAATGTAGTTACCGTTTCTCTGTATTCGTTAAAATTTTTCATATTAACTTTTCTATTTCAGGGCAGGAGGGAATCGAACCCGCAACCTCTGGTTTTGGAGACCAGCGCTCTGCCTAATTGAGCTACTGCCCTATACCCTATTTATATCCGTTTTATTCAATAATACTGGTAACAACACCAGCACCCACTGTTCTTCCGCCCTCCCTTATGGCAAACCTTAACTGCTCATCCATTGCCACAGGGCTCATCAGGTCTACAACCATGTTTATGTTGTCTCCGGGCATTACCATCTCTACGCCTTCCGGCAGTTCAATGCTTCCAGTTACGTCTGTTGTCCTGAAATAGAACTGCGGCCTGTATCCAGGGAAAAACGGGGTGTGTCTTCCGCCTT
>CAJHZB010000043.1_pt1 | contig 45308 bp, 40 predicted proteins | sample 9198931 | NCBI WGS metagenome assembly CAJHZB01 (sample SAMEA7708346, study PRJEB35096) | sediment metagenome | biome: marine neritic benthic zone biome [ENVO:01000025]; feature: sediment [ENVO:00002007]; material: shallow marine sediment [ENVO:03000034] sea grass bed [ENVO_01000059] ... | reverse complement strand
TCCACTCGGCTGCCGTCTTCCCTCATCCAGAGGTTTATTTCATGCACTCCCGGACTGCCTACATTTATTGTTGCATCAGGGGCGCCGCTCATCCTGTCAACCCTCCACGAAAACGAACTGCATGGGTTTCCTGTCCTCTTCCTGTTTGCAGTACTGTTTTCATTGCCGTCTATTCCAACATGTATTGAATCATCCCCTCCTGACGGGCCGCATGCCCTTGTCCATACGTAGTAAGTCCCTGTGGTTGTAAAATCTACAAGGTACATCAGCTCGGGGCTGTCTGCCGCGTAGTTTGTATTAAATATATCACCATTATTACTTCCCGATTCCATGTATCCGGTACCCGAAAACCCTCCCTGTGAACTGCTTAAAAACCAGTCGTCTGTAATTCCGGTATTGTTCTGATCAAAGTTTTCCGCTTCCATCACCACAAGGCCGCCTGTTTCCACATAAGCCCCTGTGCCGCCTCCTCCTGAACATGCAGGATCTGCTGAGCAATCGCTGTCAGCACAGTCAACCGGGCCGTCACCGTCATTATCTATTCCGTCCGTGCATTCACCGGCGTTTGTGCCTTCAGGTTCGACCGGGGGATTATTCGACAGGATCCATCCAATATCTTCTAAAAGTGCAAGTGAAAATGTGAGGTCGTGATCATCAACAACTAGTGAAGGTTCCATTATTTCATTTGGAAATACAGCCGTGTCATAATGGCTTGTCGAAGACCCCTGCTGATAAGAAGAAGGAGCAAACATCTGTATGTACTCGTTTCCGTTAATTGTTCTTGTGCCGGAAGATTTCTGGCTTACAATCTCTCTTACACTAAGTCCTTCCCATAATAGGCCGTCATCTGAAAGGATAGCTGCCTGTCGCGTACTGTTATTTGCAGTATCAAGTGGTGTTAAATTATCATCTATTAAAAATCTGTCATAAACAGCCGGAAATGGGAAATTAAGGAAAGCTCCGCTGGATAGAATCTGGCTTGAAAAACCAAGACCATGAATAATTTCATGTATTGCAGTTGATACAAAGTCTATTGTACCAACAGGAGGGTTTGCATCAGTGCCATAATACCACTGAATACCTCCAAGACATCCGGGATTACCGTTTAGATTTGAGTTAAATGTTGCACCTATATCGGGATTAATGCTACTTAGGTCAGTTCCTGCATAGGAATTAGCAAGTGCCTGTGGATAGAAGGTTCCAGCTATGGGAGCATTTGCGAAATCTCTATGTACAGTCAATGCACCTGCAGAACCAAGTGTTGCTGATGTGGAACTGCAGAATTGTGAATCAAACCTTGCACGTACTTGTATAACAACACTGCTTTCAAGTTCAGCACCAAGTATCTGTGCTGCGTATAGAAATGAATTTATTCTTGCCTGCCCTACTGTAGTTGCATTATTTCCAGGAGCACCAGCAAATGGGGATGTGTCATTGAGTCCTTCGCCCGGACCGTCTCCATTAACAATTGTGATAGTAGCCGAGTTAGAGTTCGTTAATATTGCAATATTAAAACAGACTACTAAAAATAAAATCGGGAATATTTTAACAATAAATTTATTCATGTGTATGTTCATATTTCCTGTTACACTCCGTGGTCTGTTTTCCATTCTCATCAATTGTTATTTTTGTGCTGTGCTGCATGCTTTCAGGCATTATCACTGTTGCACTGCCGTCGGGATGTATTATTTCTTCAGGTTGTTGAACTATCCCGTTACCATCTCCAAAAACCGAATTATTGGGCTGGACAACTGCCGCTTCTTCTTCAGGCTGGCTAATTAATTCGCCGGTATCCGGATCAATAAAGACCTTTAACCCCTGATTAGTAATTGTTGTATTTTGTATTTCTTCTTTGTTATTTAAGTCTTCAGCCTTCTCGGGTATTGGATCAACCCCCTCGGCATTTAATGAATTCAGTGTGATAAAAGAAGCTGTGAATAATATGAAAAAAAAGACCATGAAATCTTTATAAAAAACTTTAGAAATTCTTAAAAGCATATTGTTAAACTCTCCCGGGGCTGATTTTGAAAAGATACTGGTAAAGGTTAAAGCTTGCTGGTGGGTAAATAAGTAGAAACAACTTTAAATTAACTTATTGGTAATTCAGCCACCTTAGTAATCATCCTTAGGCCTGTAACTTTGCGTCCCGCATTTTCACGCGGTTTGCCCTTTCTATTAATTGATAGATAATTATATTATCAACTTTAACAATTTCAATAACCAATAATGGATATTTTGTAATATATTTATAATTACAAATTAAATTTTTCCCATATTATTTCAATGTTATTAATCAATGGACCAAGACATGCCAGGCTCACTCGTTAAGAATAAGATTATTGATAAGATCTGTATCATAAGTTTAAACAATCCTGAAAAAAGAAATGTCCTTACCATAGAGATGCTTAACGAAATTACCGGCCTTCTTAACCAGCTGACCGAAGAGGACAAAATACGGTGTGTTGTTATTCGCGGCGAAGGGGGTAAGGCCTTTTCGTCTGGTTATGATATATCCGCAATTAAAAATGATGACATGGTAAGGGAATTTGGCACAGGCCATCCTCTTGAAGACTGCTTTAAAGCCATTGAGGATTTTCCCTATCCCGTTATCGCAATGATTAACGGTCACGTATTTGGTGCGGGGCTGGAACTTGCAATTACCTGTGATATTAGAACATGTGCCGATTTCATAAGGATAGGGATGCCCCCTGCAAAGCTTGGAGTTGTTTATTCTTATTCCGGTACAAAAAAGTTTTTAAACCTTATAGGTACTGCCAATACAAGGGAACTATTTTTTAAAGGGAGTCCCATCAGTGCTGAAAGAGCGGAAAAAATAGGGCTTGTAAACCATTGCCTCGACTCGCTAAAGCTTTATCACTTTACCATGGAAATAGCAGAAGAAATATCAGACAATGCCCCGCTCTCACTAAAAACAATGAAAAAACTGTTTAATATCTGGCACTACAACCAGCCTATCTCTGAAGAAGATGAACAGTTAATTAAAGAAATGTTCACGCAAGTGCAGAACAGTGAAGACTACCAGGAAGGTCAGCGGGCGTTTAATGAAAAAAGAAAGCCCGTATTTAAAGGTAAATAGATCAGTTTAAATAACCGATCTCTCTTATAAGGCTTTCGTTTTCCGACCATTTTTCTTTTACTTTTACCCAAAGTTCAAGGAATATTTTTGTTCCAAGGATTGCTTCCAGTTCGAGTCTTGCCTGGTTACCAACTGTTTTCAGCATCTCCCCCTGTTTACCAATTACAATACCCTTATGACTTTTTCTCTCCACAAGTACAGTTGCAGCTATTCTAATAATCCCTTTCTGCTCGTTTTCATTAAACTCCTCAACCATAACAGCAGTCTTATAGGGTATTTCCTCTTTCGTAAGATTAAATAATTTTTCACGAATTATCTCAGCTGCAAGAAACCTCTCGGGCTGGTCTGTGTATATATCATCGGGGAAATATTTCACCCCCTCCGGTAGCTTTTCTTCTACCAGGGACTTAAACTGCTCAATACCGTCTGATTTTACGGCCGATACGGGAATAATTTCAGAAATTTTATCTCCATAACCTTTTGCCCTTTCAAATACAGGCAGCAGCTCATGTTTTATAATTTTATCTATTTTGTTTACAACAAGTATCAGGGGCTTTGATATATTATCCAGTATTTCCCTGTCTCCCCTTGTAAACGGCCTTGCGGCGTCAATCAGCATAACAATAATATCAGCTTCATCAATTGAACTCATGGATGCCTGTACCATTGTTTTATGCAGTTTTCCCCTTGCCTGTTCAATACCGGGAGTATCGAGAAATATCATCTGGCAACTTTCTGTATTGTATATCCCTTTTATTCTGTTTCTGGTGGTATTTGGCTTGTCTGAAACTGCAGCAACTTTTTCACCGACGACAGCATTTACCAGTGTTGACTTACCAACATTTGGCCGGCCAATCACGGCTATAAAACCCGATTTAAACACTTTTTTACCTTCTTTTATAATTATATTCTCCGGAAAGCAATAATTCTTGCTAATATAACTTATTAAGGTTAACATTGTTAGCCAATTTTAGAGGTAATAAATGTTAGATTTATTAGGCAACTGGAAAAGAACAAAATATTGTGGAAATGTAGATACCGGCGACGTTGGTAACGAGGTAATTCTGATGGGATGGGTCCAGTCCAACAGAGACCACGGTGGTGTTATATTTATTGATCTCAGGGACCGTGAAGGAATATGCCAGGTCGTATTTAATCCCGAGCACAACCCAGATACCCATAAGACAGCTGAATCGGTAAAAGATGAATGGGTAATAGCAGCAAAAGGCAAAGTTTCAAACAGGACTGAAGAAACAATAAACCCCAACATAAATACCGGCAGGTTTGAAGTAATAGCTGATGAAGTAAAGATACTTAACACCTCAAACGTCATACCATTTCTTATTGAAGATGAAATCAATGTAGATGAACTATTAAGGCTCAAATACAGGTTCCTGGACCTCAGGCGAAATGCCATGAAGGACAACCTCGTACTAAGGCATAATATCGCATCAGCGACCCGGAATTTTCTTAACTCCGAAGGGTTTCTTGAAATCGAAACCCCTTACCTCACAAAGTCTACACCCGAAGGTGCCAGGGACTTTATTGTTCCAAGCAGGCTTAATCAGGGAGAGTTCTATGCCCTGCCCCAGTCCCCGCAGATTTTAAAACAGACCCTGATGGTTTCGGGATTCGACAAATACTACCAGGTTGTAAGGTGCTTCAGAGATGAGGATTTAAGGGCCGACCGTCAGCCAGAGTTTACCCAGATAGACCTTGAGATGTCTTTTGTTGACGAAAACGATGTAATTGCAACAGTTGAAGGGATGATTAAAGAAATATTTCTGCATGCAAAAGGGATAGAAGTAAACCTGCCTTTTAAGAGAATGTCTTACCAAGAATCTATGGAAAAATACGGTAATGACCGTCCGGACACAAGGTTTGACCTCGAACTCCGTAACATCTCTGAAATATTTAAAGACTCAGAATTCAAGGTGTTCAAGGACGCTGTAAAAAATGGCGGCATTATTAAGGCGCTAAATTTAAAGGGACATGGCAATGACCTTTCAAGAAAAGATATAGATGAGCTCACCGACGAAGCAAGGGGCCTGGGCGCAAAGGGACTTGCCTGGATAAAAGCACTTGATAGTGAACTCCAGTCGCCGATAATAAAGTTTTTCTCAGACAAAGAAATAGAAGACCTTAAAGAACAGCTTAATATAGAACCGGGTGATATTGTATTTTTTGGTGCTGACAGCAGCTATATAGTAAATTTGGTTCTCTCAAACCTTAGATTAAAACTTGCAGAAAAACTCGACTTAATAGACCATTCCAGACTTGACCTTTTATGGATTGTGGATTTCCCGCTGTTTGATTACGATCCCAATGATAAAAGATATGTTGCCCTTCATCATCCTTTCACTGCTCCCAAGGATGACAGTATTGATAAAATAGAATCCGATACGGCAAAGGTTTTGTCTAAGGCATATGATATTGTATTAAACGGTGTGGAGATAGGCGGCGGAAGTATCAGGATACACAGGAAAGACATCCAGGAAAAAGTATTTAAAACCATAGGTCTTAGTGATGAAGAAGCAAATGACAAATTTGATTTTCTTCTTAATGCACTGGAATTCGGTGCTCCTCCTCACGGCGGTATAGCTCTAGGACTCGACAGGATTGTAATGCTGCTTTCCGGAAGTGAATCAATCAGGGACGTTATTGCTTTCCCGAAAACACAGAAAGGAGCATGCCCTCTCACCGGGGCACCTTCGGAAATTGCAGTCGAACAGCTGCTTGAACTGGGCCTTAAAATAGATAAAAAAAGAGAAGAAAATAAGGATAAAAACAATTAGTTCTAATACTTAACTTTAACTATTTGATTTAACCATCTAATCTGATTAATATTTGCACATATTCCAGATAACATAATTTTAAATTTATAAAAATATATAAAACCTTGCAAATGTATATAAAAAAGTGTTAATTTATGAAAGAATTTTCATTGATTTAGGTAGTTTACTTTAAATTAATTTGTGCTATCATTTATGCCGTTTGATGATAATATTTATTTATAAAAATTTAATATTCCAGGGAGAAAGATGAGTCTTTTAGACGAATTTCACGGACCTAATTCCGGGTATATTTTAGAGCTTTACGATAAGTATCTTGAAAATCCCTCTTCTGTTGACCCTAAAACAAGAAAAATATTTGATTTATGGAAGCCCGAACTTAATGGTTCAGGGGCTGCAGAAATTAACAGAACTTCCCCTTCAAATGACCAGACTGGGCATTCCACAATAGATATAGACAAAGCAGTATCTGTCTCTAATCTTGCACAGGCAATAAGACGCCACGGCCACATGGAGAGTAATATAAATCCGCTGGAAGACCCTCCGGTAGGAGACCCTACACTTAATCCGAAAATGCACGGCCTTACCGATGCGGATTTAAAGACTATGCCATCAAGCCTTGTAGGCTGGCCAATTGCAGAACAGACAACTAATGCATATGAGGGTATTCAGAAATTAAGAAAACTTTATTCCTCAACAATCGGATACAACTATGACCATATTTATGAAGCTGAAGAAAGGAAATGGTTAAGAGAATCTATCGAGACACTTGCCTTCAGGCCCCCAAATTATAGCATTGATACTAAACAGCTCCTTGAGAGTGTTACCCAGGTCGAAGTATTCGAACGGTTTTTACACAGGATCTTCCCCGGAAAATTCAGGTTCTCAATTGAAGGCGTTGATATGCTTGTACCTATGCTTAACGAGCTTGTGGGACTTGCTGCCAAATCTGATATAAACAACATTATTCTTGGCATGGCGCACCGAGGGAGGCTAAATGTCATGCACCACGTAATGAATAAAACTTACAAATACGGGCTGATAAAGTTTAAGGACCCTGTCCATAACAGGGACTTTAACGACGACCTTGGCTGGACAGGCGATGTAAAATACCATGAATCAGCCAGCAGGTCAGTAAGCAACGGCAAATCTTTTGATATGAGAATTGTACTTGCACCGAACCCAAGCCACCTCGAATCCGTAAATCCCGTGGTACAGGGGATGTCCAGGGCTTCCGGCACAGTAGAAAGTGATAAAGGAGGTCCGGTATTTGACCCTTCAGTATCAATACCGGTACAGATCCACGGAGACGCGGCATTTATGGGACAGGGGATTAATGCAGAGACCCTCAACCTGTCATTACTGCCGGGATATTACACGGGCGGTACAATACATATAATTACAAATAACCAGCTTGGTTTTACCACCCTGCCGTCAGACAGCAGGAGTACACTATATGCAAGCGACCTTGCAAAGGGATTTGAGATACCAATAGTCCACGTCAACGCTGATGATGCAGAGGCATGTATTGAAACAATGAGACTTGCATACTCTTACGTACAGATTTTTAAGAAGGACTTTCTCATTGACTTAGTTGGATACAGGAAACACGGCCATAACGAAAGTGATGAAGCCAAATTCACCCAGCCCCTGATCTATAACAAGATTGATGAACACCCTTCTGTAAGGGAAATACTTGCAGATAAACTTATAAATGAAGGCAAAATAACGCAAAGTGAGGCCGATGCAATAGTAGAGAAGTACAATGATATGCTGACTCACGAATTCGAATCATTAAAACCAGACGATCTGCCGGAAGAAGAACTCCCTGAACCTCCCCCACCCGGGGCAGCTAAGAAAGTTGATACAAGCGTAAGTGGTAGTGAGCTGATTCAGCTGAACAAAGAGCTACTTGAAACACCCGGAGATTTTAATGTTAACAGTAAAATCAAAAGGATCCGCGACAGGCGGCTTAATATACTGGATAAACCAGATGAAAAAAATATTGACTGGTCAATGGGTGAGGAATTATCTTATGCTTCAGTCCTTGCTGACGGTATACCAATAAGGATCACAGGACAGGACTGTGAGCGTGGTACATTCAGTCACCGTCATGCTGTTCTGCACGATGAAATCAACGGAAGGATCTACACACCCCTTCAGAATATAGACCAGGCAAAAGCCTCATTCGAAATACATAACAGCCCGCTTACCGAAAATGCGTGCATTGGTTTTGAGTACGGGTACAACATTCAAAAACCAAACACACTTGTAATCTGGGAAGCACAGTACGGGGATTTTATCAACGGTGCACAAACAATTATTGATGAGTATTTTGTTTCTGCCCGGGCAAAATGGGGACAGACACCCTCACTTGTACTCCTTCTTCCCCATGCATATGAAGGACAGGGCCCTGATCACTCAAGCGGACGACTTGAAAGGTTCCTTATGCAGGCAGCAGAATACAATATGAGAATTGTAAACTGTACTACTTCAGCCCAGCTTTTCCACGTATTAAGAAGGCAGGCCCTGTTGCTTGAAGTCGACCCTCTTCCTCTTGTAATAATGACTCCCAAAGGCCTTCTGAGAAACCCCAGGGTAGCATCCTCACTTACAGAATTCACAGAAGGCAGATGGCAGCCGGTAATTGACGACCCAATGGACAATAAGCAGGCGGCAAAGGTAAAAAGACTGATATTCTGCAGCGGGAAAGTTTATATTGACCTGATTTCAAGTGAACTAAGGGAGAAAAACCCGGATATTGCAATTGCACGTGTTGAACAGCTTTACCCAAGACCGAAAGATGAAATTAAAGAACTTTTTACAAGATATAAGAAGTTAAAAGAAGTAGTATGGGTACAGGAAGAACCCCAGAATATGGCCGCATGGAAATACATGCTGCCTTTCTTCCGTAGAAAAATTTTACAGAAAAGGTATCCTCTGCATTATATTGGAAGAAAGAGATTTACAAGCCCTGCTGAAGGGTCAGCGTCTATGCACAAGTACAATCAGGACTTACTGATCAAACAGGCTTTCAGCATCGACAAATTCGTGGAAGGAAATGAAAAAAGCGGTATTACCTGGCATCAGGACATTTAATAAATAACAAATCTGGAGAATTAATATGGCTACTGACATTGTAGTACCCCACTTAGGAGATTCAGTTCTTGAAGCTACTATTATCAAATGGGTTAAGCAGGAAGGAGATTTTGTAAAGATTGGCGATACAATTCTTGAACTTGAGACAGAGAAAGCAAACTTTGAAGTAGCAGCAGAAACAAGCGGGGTCCTGAAATCCATCGGACGTGTTGAAAACGAAGACGTTGAAGTAGGGGACGTCCTTGGTTCAATTGAAGCATCTTCAAAAGCAAAGGAAAGCACCCCTGATACTAAAGAAGCTCCGGCGCAGCCCAAAGCCGAAGAAAGTAAAATTGAACCAACAACTCAGGACGATATAAAAGCTACCCCCGTTGCACGTAATATTGCCAGCCAGGAAAATGTAGATTTATCCGGTGTTGCACCGACCGGGACCGGTAATAAAATCACAAAAGAAGATGTAAATAAACATATTGAGTCAGCTGCAGTTAAAACAGACACTGATGCAAACATTTCTGAAAACGTACCAGCCGACCTTTTCCCTTCTCTTTCACAGCTCAATTCAAACCGTGAAAAAAGGATTAAAATGTCACGCCGCAGGCGTACCATAGCCAGGCGTTTAAAAGAAGCACAGAACAGCGCTGCCATTCTGACAACTTTTAACGAAATAGATATGAGCAGTGTTATGAGCCTAAGGAAGCGCAGAAAAGACGAATTTAAGGAAAAATACGGTGTTGGTCTTGGTTTTTCTTCCTTTTTTGTAAAAGCATCTGTAGGTGCGCTCAAACTTTTTCCTGAAATAAATGCCGAAATCCAGGGAGAAGAAATTGTATATAAAAACTATTACGACATTGGTATGGCTATAGGAGCTGATGAAGGTCTCGTAGTCCCGGTAATCCGTGATACTGACCGTAAAAGTTTTGCCGAAATTGAACAGGACGTGAAAGATTACGCCGTTAAAGCAAATGAAGGTTCTCTTACCATGGATGAGCTTATGGGCGGCACCTTTTCAATAACTAATGGCGGTGTTTATGGCTCATTATTGAGTACACCAATAATTAACCCTCCACAGGTTGGGATACTCGGTCTGCACAATATTAATCAGAAACCCGTAGTAATTGATGGCGAAATTGTTATAAGGCCTATGATGTACGTTGCACTCAGCTATGACCACAGGATTGTAGACGGTAAAGAGGCAGTACAGTTCCTTGTAAAAATAAAAGAACTTATCGAGGACCCCGAGACACTGCTTATAGAAGGCTGACTTCCCTTTTCAGGATATTAAGTTTAATTCCAGCAGTTCACTCCATCTCTTCTCAACAACTTTTCTAAGGTTAGGTGAGCCTTTTAATTCCGGGTCAGAAGACACGAGTTTAAGTGCACTGTCTCTTGCCTCAGAAAGTATTTTCCAGTCCCTTATTATATTGGCAAAATTAAATGTAGGTATACCTGACTGTTTTGTACCAAGAAAATCTCCCGGCCCCCTTAACTTAAGATCAGCCTCTGCTATTTTGAAACCGTCATTGGTCTTTGTCAAAATATCCAACTTATAATCCGCATTCTCGGATAAAGCGTAATCCGCAACAAGAAGGCAAATAGATTCATGCGCCCCGCGCCCTATCCTGCCCCTCAGCTGATGAAGCTGAGAAAGCCCGTATCTTTCCGAGTTTTCTATTAACATTACGGTTGCGTTAGATACATCGACCCCAACCTCAACAACCGTGGTTGAGACAAGAAGCTGAATTTCATTTTTAAGGAACCCTTTCATAACAGAGTCCTTTTCATCATTCTCCATCCTTCCATGGAGTAATCCAACTTCATATTCCGGGAATATATCTTTTTTCATTGATTCAAAAACATTTGTAGCATACTTTATATGCTGAAAATCAGGGTTTTCAGATTCGTCGATGAAAGGGCAGACAACATAGCACTGCCTGCCGTTTTCAAGTTCATTCTTTATTATTTTATATATTTCAGCCCTGTTTCTCTTTGTTTCCTTGTAAAGTTTTGTTTTAATTTTTTTCCTTCCGGGTGGGAGTTCATCAATTACCGATATTTCAAGGTCCCCGTAGACTGTGATCGCAAGTGTCCTTGGTATCGGGGTCGCGGTCATAACAAGTACATCAGGATTTTTTCCCTTGTCCATAAGTTTTGCCCTTTGCAGTACTCCGAACCTGTGCTGTTCATCAATCACTACCAATCCAAGGTTTCTGAATTCAACATTGTCTTCAATCAGTGCATGGGTACCGATTATTACCTGTGCTTCTCCCGAGTTTATGGAACTATTGATAATTTTCTTTTCCCTTGCCTTAATTCCGCTTTTAAGAAGTACCACTTTTATCCCGTATTGATCCAACATCTTTTTTATAGAACCGTAATGCTGTTCACAAAGTATTTCTGTGGGGGCCATCAGGACTGCCTGGAAACCATTCTCTACAGCTGTAAGCATAGAGATAATTGAGACTACGGTTTTCCCGCTCCCTACATCGCCCTGGAGCAATCTGTTCATGGGACAGGATGAATTCATATCATTCTCAATTTCTTTTATTACTCTTTTCTGCGCAGCGGTTATATCGAAGGGCAGGTCATCAATAAATTTTTTGACTAATTTCCCACCCGTATTAAATGTAATACCTTTTATCTTTGTGAACTCTTTCTTTTTCAGGCTAAGTCCTATTTCAAGTAAAAAAAACTCATAAAATGCCACGGTCCTATGCGGTTTTGATCCATAAATATCCGAAGCTGAATTAAGGTCTACAACCTTATCGGTCCGTTCGGGAAACTGTACTTCTTTAACCGACCCTGAAAGATCAGTAAGTTTATTTTCTTTAATAACCTCATCCGGCACTATATCCACAAGGCTTTCTGCAAACTGATCAACAACCTGTTTTACAACTGTCCTGATTTTTTTTTGTGTCAATCCCTCGGTAAGAGGGTAAATAGGTACAATCCTGCCAAAATGTGTTCCATCATCAGTCTCATCAGTCTCTTCATAAATCTCCACATCTTCCGGCTTCGGGTGAATTATTTGTAAATTTTTGCTGTAACTGTTGTATGAAACCTCACCGCTTACAACTATTTTTGACCCGGTGGTGTATGTCTTTCTAAGATATTTTTCATTTGCCGTAAACCAGAGCAGATTTATTGTGCCGGTGCCATCTGAAATCACAACGTTATAGATTTTCTTTGATCTCATTCTTGTTATATTGAGATCAAGTATTGTCCCGTAAATAACGACCCTCTCAAGTTTATTTATGGCTGAAATCCGCTTGATATTACGTCTGTCTTCGTATTTTCTTGGAAAATAAAATAATATATCCTCTACACAATTTATATTTTTCTTCGCCAGGAGCTCCGATATCCTGGGGCCAACACCTTTTAAATACCTCACGGGGTCATTTAATTTTATTTCACTGTTTTTAACGGGTTCTTTAGTTTTATCTATGTAATTTACTTTTTTCGTAACTTTATTATTTAGTTTAGCTATTTCTCTTAAATTGCTGTTAATAATATCTATTTTGTCATTTAAAGATTTCTTCTCAAAGTCTGTAAAACTGTCTTTAATTGAAGCGAGTTCTTTTTTTAGTTTCAGTTCTTTTGTCTCGGAAATCAGCTTAAGCGCAATATCAGCTATAACTTTTTCAAGATTTTTTACTTTACTTAAATTTTTATAATTATCTTTGGATGCAAACTTTAGTGGTTTTTCCAGTGTTTCTAGTTGGGTGGTAAGATCTGTTGACATCAAACCTTATTTTACAGGAATTTTATAGATATTAGAACAGGTTAAGCTTTATCAGGTTCTTTCTCTGTATCAGATTTTTCTTCTTTTTCTTTTTTTACTTCTTTTATAGGTTCGCCTTCCTTATTCATTTTAACAATGGTCTTGCACTCCGGATATCCCGAGCAGCCAAGAAATTTACCGTATCTGCTTTGTCTTACTACCATTGGTTTGCCGCAATTCTCACACTTAACGTCTTCACGTACTTCCGGTACTACTTTTTCCTTTATCTTTATCTTTCCGTCTTCGTCATATTCAAAGGGTTTGGCATTTTTGCAGTCAGGGTATTTGGAACAGGACAGGAATTCACCTCTTCTTCCCCATTTTACTATCATTGGAGAATTACACTGCTCGCAGGATATATCAGTTGGTATACCTTCTACTTTGAGGCTTTTTAGTGTTTCTTCTGCCTCATCAAGTCTTTTTGAAAACCCGGTATAAAAACCCTGCAGCAAATCTACCCAGTTTACATTTCCTTCTTCAACACTGTCGAGCTTTTCCTCCATTTCCGCTGTAAACTGAACGTCCATAATTTCGGGAAAACCTTCAATAAGAAGATCATTTACTGAACATCCAAGCAGGGTTGGGCTTAAACGTTTTCTCTCGCTGGTTACATATCCCCTGTCCTGTATTGTATACAAAATAGCAGCGTACGTTGAAGGACGGCCAATGCCTTTTTCTTCAAGTTCTTTTACAAGTGAACTCTCGGTAAACCTTGGAGGCGGCTGCGTAAAATGCTGTTTCGGATCAAAATTCAGGAAATCCAGTATTTCTCCCTCTTCTAAGACCGGGAGAATTTTATTTTCGTTCTTTTTGTCTTCGTCTTTTTCCTCTTCTTCTTTTCCCTCTGTATAAATCCTTGTAAAACCGTCAAATTTTATGATTGATCCCGTTGCCCTGAACTTAGCTTCGCCAACTTTTATATCAACGCTTGTCTGATCATATATTGCAGGGGTCATCTGGCTGCTTACAAACCTTTTCCAGATAAGATCGTAAAGACGGTGTTCATCCTTACCCAGGTACTTTCTGAGTTCATCAGGTGTTTTATCAACAAAAGTAGGCCTGATAGCTTCATGAGCATCCTGAGCAGATTTTTTGACCTTAAATGTATTTGGTTTTTCAGGAAGGTATTTATCACCGTAAATATTACTTACAAAATTTCTTACGTCTTCAATTGCATTATCGGAGATTCTTACCGAGTCGGTCCTCATGTAGGTAATTAAACCAACCGGCCCCTCACTTCCGAGCTCAATACCTTCGTATAGCTTCTGGGCAAGTGTCATGGTCTTACGGACCGAAAAGCCCAGTTTTCTGGAGGCATCCTGCTGGATTGTACTTGTAATAAAAGGAGCAAGTGATCTTCTTGACCTCTCTTTCCTCGTAATTGAATCTACAACAAAATCTTTATCTTTTATTGATTCCAAGACTTCATTTGTCTCTTCTTCATTATTAAGTTCAATCTTCTCACCCATGAAACTGTGAATCGAGGAAAGGAAAGAAGCTGTTTCATCGTCTGATTTCTTTTTCAGGAGTGCTTCCAGCGACCAGTATTCCTTGGGTACAAATTTTTCTATTTCCCTTTCCCTTAAAACCACAAGGTTAAGAGCAACACTCTGTACACGCCCTGCACTAAGGCCCCTTCTGACTTTTTTCCAGAGGATAGGACTGACTTTATAACCAACAATCCTGTCTAGTATACGCCTTGCCTGCTGCGCCTCGAACCTGTCCTGGCTTAATTTAGTTGGATTTTCAATTGAATTCATTACGGCATTCTTTGTTATTTCATGAAACAAAACTCTTTCGGCTTTATCACCTAGGTTAAGTTTATTCGCAATGTGCCATGCAATAGCTTCGCCCTCCCTGTCAGGGTCAGAAGCCAGGTAGACCTTTTCGGCTTTATTAGCAGCTTTTTCAAGCTGGTTCAGATATTTTTTCTTACCCCTGATGACAATATAATCCGGTTTAAATCCTTCCTCTATCTCCACACCAAGCCTGCTGCTCGGAAGGTCTATAAGGTGACCCGAGGAAGCTTCTACTGAAAAATCACTTCCCAGGTACTTTTTAATTGTCTTTGCTTTTGCTGGTGATTCTACGATCACTAATGATTTGGGCATATTATTAAACCAATTTTTGTGAACTTAATACCTAAATAAGAAGAAAACACAATACCGGTATATTAGACACTAATTTAAATATTGCTATAATTAAGTGAAAATAAATTACAATTTAATTCAATGCAATATTAATACTTTTTGCAAACTCCCTGTTATTTTTATACCATTCTACTGATAATTCCAAACCTTCTTTGAGATCAATCTTAGGTTCCCAGTCAAGTTTGGATTTAGCTTTGGATATATCAGCCAATGTCGCAGATACGTCCGACTGTTGTTCCGGTTTATAAACAATCTTGGCATTTTTGCCCGTCAATTTTTCTATGTGAGATATAAGCTCTTTCATTGTGTAAGGTTTATTATTCCCAAGATTTATAATTTCATAACCAGCCTTTTTAAGAGAAAGGATTGTACCCTCTGCAATATCATCCACAAACGTAAAATCACGTTTGTGGTTCCCGTCTCCATACAGAACAAGTTCTTCTCCTTCCATTATCCATTTTATAAACCTATAGGGACTCATATCAGGCCTGCCGGCCGGCCCGTACACTGTAAAATATCGTAATACTGTAATATCTATGTCAAACAGCTTATAATATGTGTAGCAAATATTTTCAGCTGCTTTCTTTGATACGGCATAAGGTGAAAGGGTTCTGTCTGTAGTCATATCTTCCCTGAAGGGGGTACTGTTTTCTCCATAAAGACTTGAAGTAGAGGCCTGCACAAATTTTTCAATTTTATGTTCCTTACAAAGCTCAAGAAGATTAACAGTTCCGATAAGATTTGTACTAAAGTATTCCTGGGGCATCCTGATACTTGTACGCACACCGGCCCTGGCTGCAAGATTTATAACTGCAGCTGCTTCAGAATTTCTGCTGAATATACCGGAAAGACCGTTCATGTCTGAAATGTCTGTTTTGTAAAATTCAAAATTGTCTGATTCTTTAAACCTGTTAAGCCGGTACTGCTTTAAATTAAAATCATAAGAATCATTTAAGTTATCAATGCCGATTACATTGTGTCCGCTGCTGAGCAATAGCTCACACACCTTTGAACCGATAAACCCCGCGCAGCCTGTAACAATAATATTCATAATTTTATTTGTCTCTCTTGACCCCTAAATACCTATGGCAAAATATTTATATCCTGATTTCTCCAGTATGGCCCGGTTGTAAAGGTTCCTTCCGTCAAAAATAACACTTGAATTCATCAGGGAGCTTAAATTCTCAAAATCAGGCTGCCTGTATTCACTCCATTCTGTACATATTACAAGCGCATCTTTTCCTTTACATGCATCATAGTTTGTCTTTGAATACTCTATCCTGTCTCCGAATATTTCCTTCACATGGTGCATTGAAGAGGGATCATGGACTGCTACTTCTGCTCCTCCGTCCAGCAGTTTTTCAATGAGAAACAGGGAGGGGGCTTCTCTGATATCATCAGTATTTGGTTTAAAAGATAGTCCCCATACAGCAAATTTTTTATTTTTAATATCACCGTTGTAGTATTTATTTATTTTTTCAAAGAACTGCAGCCTCTGCTCGTTATTTACTTCATCGACCGAACTGCAGATTTTGAGATCATAACTGTTTTCCAGGGCGGTATTTACAAGTGCCCTTACATCCTTGGGGAAACAGGACCCGCCGTACCCAAGTCCCGGGTAAAGAAAGTGCCTGCCGATCCTTTTGTCTGAACCCATCACAGACCTTACATCGGATACATCTGCCCCAACGAGTTCACACAACTTTGCGACTTCGTTCATAAATGAAATTCTTGTTGCAAGCATAGCGTTTGAAGCATACTTCGAAAGCTCGGAGGACCGTATTGAAACGGTTATTGCCCTGTCCTTTGAACGCATAAACGGTGAATACAGTTCTCTTAATATTTCTCCCGCCTTTGGGCTTTCAACACCGATAACTACTCTTTCCGGCTTCAGGAAGTCCTCTACAGCCGCCCCTTCCTTCAGAAACTCAGGGTTTGAAGCAACATCGAATTCGACATCTGAGCACGATTTTATTGTGTCTCTTACTTTTTCTGTTGTTCCCACAGGTACCGTACTTTTAGTTACAACAACCTTGTAGTTATTAATATGTTCACCTATGGATTTTGCCACACTGAGTACGTAACTTATATCTGCTGCTCCGTTCTCAGACTGGGGTGTACCGACGGCAATAAAAATAATTGAAGAGGCCTCAATAGCCTTCTTTACGTCAGTCGTAAAACTTAGCCTGCCCTCTTCAATATTTGTTTTTACAACTTCTTCAAGGCCAGGTTCATAAAATGGTATCACACTGTTTTTAAGGCTTTCGACCTTGCTTTCATCTATATCAACACAAGTCACATTATTTCCGCTACCGGCAAAACATGCACCTGTCACAAGTCCCACATAGCCCGTACCAATTACAGCTATATTCATTAAATATCTCCAGAAAATTTTTTAGAATGATACCATAATGGGAGAAAATTAAACCCACAACTTATTAATCTGCAAAATATAAACTAATCCCACTGAAGGAGTTCATAATAATTACCGGGCAGTACCCTTAGAATTCCCTGCATTTCCATATCGATCAGAACAGGAAATATTTCCGATGAGGGAAGTTTAGAAACTATCTGCAGTTCGTCCATATGAAGTCTTTTATCTCTTAATGAAGAAACAATAAGTTTTTCTTTATCTGACAGCTTTTCAAAGTTCGTATTATTATTTTCCATTTTTTTAGAAGGGCTGTTCACCTCAAACTGTTTAATCTCCGGGATTATGTCATCAACGCTCTCCACTAGTTTGGCACCTGATTTTATGAGGTAATTACATCCGGAACTCTTTTTGTTATTTATATTTGCAGGGACAGCAAAAACTTCCCTGTTTTGTTCAAGTGCATAGCGTGCTGTAATCAGCGCCCCGCTTTTAATACCTGCCTGTACTACAAGTACGCCAAGCGCAAGGCCGCTGATAATCCTGTTTCTTTTGGGAAAATTCATACTTTCGGGTTTAGTCCCGAGATTATATTCAGAGAGCACGCATCCGTTTTGCGAAATAACTTCGAATAGTTCCCTGTTCTCAGACGGGTAACAAACATCCAGGCTGCTGCCGATAACTGCAATTGTCCTTCCCCCGTATTTTATTGCGGCCCTGTGGGCAACAGTATCTATCCCCCTTGCCATACCGCTTACTACTGTAATATTTCTTTCCACGAGCTGCCTGACTATATTTTCTGTTACATACCTGCCGTATTCATCACAGTCCCTTGAACCTACTACTGCGACTGCATTTGAATCTTCATCATAAATAGTGCCGAAATAATGCATAAGTAGCGGTACGTTATAAATAGTTTTAAGATTTTGGGGATAGATTTTGTTATTGTAGGTCAGGTATTCATACCTGCTTTTCTCAACTTTCTTATACTCATTTAAATATATGTCCCATTTTGTAAAACCTTTTATTGCATGTGCAGTTTCTTTTTGAATAATCCCGGTGTTTACAAGATCGTCCGCATCAGCTTTAAAGACTTTCTCCGCTGACCCGAATTTATCAATCAGCTTACGTAATGTGACCTCCCCTACCCCCTTTTTATTCTGAAGTGACATAAGATATACGGCTTCGTCAATTAATGTGCACCTGTTGTTATATGTTTTATTAATTATATAACATTCTAATTGTTATTGTATAATTTTTAATTTAAATATTATTTACGGAGGCGGCAGATTATGAAAAGTCTTACTGAATATTTATGGTTTGAGGCGGAAAAAAAGAGGCAACTTTTTCATATTACGGAAACAATAAGAGAAATTGTCTTAAAAAGCGGGATTAAAGAGGGATTCGTTTTAGTTTCCGCAATGCACATAACAGCAGCCGTATATGTAAATGACAATGAACCCGGGCTGTTTGAGGATATATGGAAATGGCTCGAACACCTTGCACCTTTTGACGAAAACTATAAACACCACAATACGGGTGAAGATAATGGGGATGCTCACCTCAAGAGCCTTCTGATGCACCACCAGGTAATTGTACCCGTGACCAATGGGGACCTTGACCTTGGCCCCTGGCAAAGAATCTTTTATGCTGAATTTGACGGGCTAAGGAGAAAGAGGGTCATAGTTAAAGTAATGGGCGAATGAGGATTAACCTTTCAACACAAATTAAATGAATTCAGAAAATAAAAAACCCCGGATTTTTATAGATAAAAACGGCAACTGGTTCCAGGACGGCCTTAAGATTACACACCGTTGGACATACCTGGAAAACAATAAAAACCTTGATGTTGATGAAGAGGGATCATTTTTTGTCGATGAGGGCCGCGGCAGAGTTTATGTCGAAGTTGAAGACACTCCGTTTGTTGTAAAAATGATTAACAGGACAAACGGAAATTTTATGGCTGTCCTGAATGATGAAACCGTGGAACAGTTGTCACCCCGGGACATAACAATATGCAGTAATAACGTCCCTTATGTGTTGGTAAAAGATAAAAAATTTAAGGCCAGGTTTACAAGCACGGCATACTATGAATTTGCCAAAAATATAATCCAGGAGGGGGATGATTTTTATATTCAGACACAAGATGAAAAAATCAAGATCCGCTTGGAAGATGAATCAGCTTAAAAAAACAACTGAATCAGTAACTTTACCTATTAGTAAATTTGAATAGATTCTGCCCTTGTCAGTTATACTGAGTCTGCCGCCATCAAGGCTGAGAAGCCCGTCTTCAAACAGGTAATAAATATTTTTCGTATCCAGTTCGGCATTATAAACTTCAGAAAAATCGCGAATTTGTATCCCTTCAGAAAGTCTGAGTCCCATCATTACCCAGTCATTGAGTGAGTTTTCAATTTCGAGGGTTTCTTTAAATCCAGCGACATCCTCTCCCTGCAAAGCACTTTCCATATACCTGCCGGGGTTCCTGATATTTCCCCATCTTTTGCCCCAGTCGCCGGATTGCCCTGTCCCCTTAAGGTGCGAATGTGCTCCTGCCCCAAAACCAATATAAGTACCGCAGTTCCAGTAAATTAGGTTTTGTACGCATTTATTACCTGCCTTTGAAAAGTTGGATATTTCGTAATGTGAATAGCCGTTATTACCAAGTATTGCAGAGGTTATATCATACATCTCGGACAGCAATTCATCCTCCGGCAGTTTTAACATCCCTTTTTTATACAGGTATCCAAACTGCGTACCGTCCTCAATTGTAAGGCAGTAGGCCGAGACATGAGTGCTTCCAAACCCAAGAGATATCATCAGATCATTTTTTAGTTCCGCTACTGTTTCATTACTGCTGCCGTAAATCAGGTCAATATTAAAGTTTTGAAAACCGGCTTTATTTATATCCTCAAGGACTTTTTTCCCGTCTTCGGCATTACTGTTTCTCCCGTAAAATTTTAATTTACGGTCAGAAAAAGACTGTATCCCGATACTTGCCCTGTTAATACCAACAGCACGAAATTCCTTTAATTTTTCAAGCCCTACAGTCCTTGGGTTTATTTCAATAGTTATCTCCGTACTACCTGCGACCGGGACATATTCATTTATCTTATCGAGTATCTTCTTTATACTTGAGGGCATGAATAATGAAGGGGTACCACCTCCAAAAAACACCGATGCCACTTCCGCGCCGGCAACAATCTCTCCCTTTGTATCTATTTCACAAAGTATTGCATTTGTATATTCGTGTTCGGGAAAATCAGTACCCACACCGTATGAATTAAAATCACAATATGGACATTTAGTTAAACAATAAGGAAGATGTATGTATATGCCTTGTTTCATTTTTTTAGAGTTTAATTAATACCTTGTTGAAACAGATATATTTAAAAGTCATATTTATAAGCTTTATAATATAAAATGTTTATTTATTTAAACAAAAAATACGTTTTATTAATATTAGCCGTATTTTTTATACAAACATACAGTGTATTCCCGCAGAATTCACCCAAGGTAATAACCCTGGATGAAGCTATTGGGATAGGTATATCAAACAACCATTCCCTCGTACTTTCCAAACTTGATATTGATATATCCAGGGCAAGGGTAAGGGAAGCAAAGTCCCAATACTATCCACAGCTTGAAAGCCGGATAGTTGTACCTTTTGTTGAGCGTGAATCCGGTTTCTTCCTGGACCAGTTAATTTGGGATTTCGGCAGGACATCCAACATTGTCAAGTCAACAAAATACCAACTTGCCGCAAGTGAATATAACATGGACCAGAAACTCAGGGAAACAGTTCAAAACACAACAATTGCATACTACAGGGCACTGATAAATAAAAATTATGTCATTTCCGCTGAAAAGAGTTTGAAAAAGAACGAGCTGCTGGTACAAAAAACCGAGGAACTTAACAAAATAGGAAGGAGCTCAAATATTGATCTTACCAGGGCAAAATCTGACCTTGGTGAAGCACGTCTTGAACTTCACAGACAGAAAAATAATTTTGTTGTCAGTAAGCTCGAACTTATTGATATAATAGGCGCTGAATTTGCAAAAGACATTGAACTAGTTGACGAAGAGGAGGTTACAGTGCAGGACTACAGCCTCGAAGCATCAATTGAGAAAGCAATAAACAACAGTGCAGAACTAAAAATGGTAGATGCAGAGCTGTCTGCAAGCAGGGCAAATGCAAAGGCATCCAAAAGTGAGTTTTACCCTGTGATATTCGGAAGGACGGCATACAGATTTGAAGGAGAAGGAGGGGAAGATTTCCCTGCCTTTATAGCCGGCCTTGGATTCAGTTTTCCCATCTTTGAAGGTTTTGCAAGGTTTGCCAGACTGGATATAAGGAAAGCTGAAAGTACAAGGTCCCTAATTCAGTATGAAAAGACTAAAAAAGAAATCCAGACTGAAATAACAACAATATTCATGGACCTTGAATTTTCGAGGCAGAGAATGGAAATTACCATGTCAAACCTCGAAATAGCAAAAAACAACCGGGACCTTATCAATGAAAGGTACAAACTGGGAACAGCCTCAAGAATCGAACTTGTTGATGCTGAACTGTTTTATGCTGAATCTAATTCCAAATATCTGGAATCAATCTATAATTATAAGATCAACGAAACTAAACTGCAGGCATTCACCGGAGATATCTAATTATATGTTAAACAATAAAAAATTATTATTAGCCGTTTTAATTATTGTCCTTGCCGGCCTATATTTTCTTTTCTTTAATAACGGGACTGAACAAGGCAGTGTAAGCCTTGTAAGCGCGCCTGCAGACAGGGGCGATATAGTCTCTTTTGTGACAGCGAACGGTTCTTTACAGCCAAATCTCGAGATAAGGATACACCCCGAGATAAGCGGCATGATAAAAAAGGTAAACGTTGATACAAATGACAGGGTTATAAAGGGGCAGGTACTGGCTGAGATAGGTTCCGGCTCTTATTCTACCAAGTTAAACGAGGCCAGGGCAAAATACAATAAAGCCACTGTTACCCTGCAGCTGGACAAAGATACTTTCAATGCAAACAAGACACTTCATGAAAAAGACCTTATTTCAAAACAGGAATTTGAAACTTCAAGGGCACAGTACAAAAATGCAGTTGCCTCATTTGAAGAAGCCAAGACGGCCCTTAACCTGGCAAAAAGTGACCTTGAAAAAACTAACATAAAATCCACCATAGACGGTGTTGTACTCTCCAAGAACATCACTTACGGGCAGATAGTATCTGATTCAAATGGTTCTGACCCGTTGTTTACAATTGCAGACGGTCTTGAGAACCTTAACCTTATTATTAATGTCAGTGAAGCAGACATCGGAAAGATCACAACAGGACAAAAGGTCAGTTTTAAAGTCAGCTCCTTCCCCGACAAAACATTTACAGGTGACATAATAAAAATAAGCAATTCTCCAAACACCACGAAAGATATTGTTACATACGACATAACAGCCGGCATTGACAACAGCGACTTGCTTCTTAAACCCGGCATGACTGCCGAGGTAAATATCGTTATAGCTAATAAGAAAAACGTTCTCAGAGTGCCCACATCAGCGCTCAGGTTTGTCCCTGCAGGCCCTGAGTATATTCCCTCTTCAGATTCGGGACAGCTTTCCGTATGGGTCAGAGACTCGGGCAATAAACTTAAAAATATCCCTGTATCAACAGGTGTGAGTAACAACGAGTACACCGAAATTACAGACGATGGATCATTAAAGGAAGGTCAGGAAATAGTTATCGACAGTTTTGTAAATAATAAGGGATCAAAATCACTTATCACCCTGCCCCAGCCCAAAAGGTTTTAAATGAGCCAACTAATTGTCACAGAGGACTTAAAAAAAACATATTTCCTGGGGGACATAGAAGTAAACGCCCTGAGGGGAATTAATTTAACAATTCTTGAAGGCGATTATTTATCTATAATGGGTTCCTCAGGTTCAGGTAAAAGCACCCTGATGAACATACTTGGCTGCCTTGATACACCGTCTGGCGGCAAATATTTCTTTAAAGACAACGATATTTCTAATCTTAGCGAGGATGAGATGTCGGATATCAGGAACAAGGAAATAGGTTTTGTATTTCAAAGCTTCAATCTCCTAAGCAGGACTTCTTCACTTGAGAACGTTGAAATGCCGCTCATATACAACGGCACGCCCTACAATGCCAGGAGGGAAAGGGCTAAGCAGGCCCTTGACCTCGTAGGTCTTTCAGAGCGGCAGTCTCACCTTCCTAACCAGCTCTCAGGTGGCCAGCAGCAAAGGGTCGCAATAGCCCGTGCAATTGTAAACAACCCGGGACTAATACTTGCCGATGAACCTACGGGAAATCTCGATTCAAAAACAAGCTATGAAATAATCAGTATTTTTGAAAAATTGAATGAAGAGGGAAGGACTATCGTGATGATAACCCACGAAAAAGACATAGCATCCTCAGCAAAAACAAGTGTTGTCATTAAAGACGGCCTGATTGAAGAGAGTTAGTACTGAAGCTCTGCCGCAGAATCACTGTTAATAACAATATCAAAGAAATCATCGTCGTTAACATCAAACAGGTTGCCAAGATCCGAACCGAATGATGAAATACCGGCGGTAGACAATATTGTAATATCAGCATCATCAGCTGTCAGGTTTCCAGAAATTCCGACACTTCCAAAAAAGATATAGACTTCGCCGGTACCTCTTCCGGGCGATCCGGTTGCAATATCGGCATTAGTAGCAGTCTGGTTAATTACATTTGCAGTGTCCCTTTCCACCACCTCTGTATTTGGATTTATATCGGGAATTACAATAAGACTGGAACCGAGCTGGTCACCTTCGCTAATACCATCAATCCTGAGCGTAAAAGTAAAGGGAGTGCCGTCTTCGAATGCTTCGACAAGGTCCTCGTTTGAATAAAGAAAAACTGAACCCATATCATTTAAAGCCCCTGGTGCACCAACTACAACATCAGCATCTTCTTCAAGTTCATCAAGGTCAACCTCTGAACTTTCATCATCAAAATCATCATCATTATCAACATCAACCATGCCATCGATGTTATACCCGCCTCCAACACTGGCTCCAAACCTGTCTTCAGCACTTCCTGTAATCACAACAACATCATCAAGGTCTTCCGAGAGGTCCTGCGTTATGTTCTGAAAAATCACATAAGCTTTTCCTGCTCCCGGCGCTCCTACAACGTACTCATCAGGACTATTATTATTAATCTCACCGCCGTCAATCACTGAAAAGCCAAACTGGTCTCCAGGGGCCTCGCCTGTTACAATGTCACTTGCATCATCGGCATCTGTGTTACGGCTAAAATCACCGCCGTCAAACCTGTAAACTTTTCCCGTATCGCCAAGCGCTCCCGGCGCACCAACTAATATGTCATCGGAACCTCTTCTTTCTATTACAAAACCAAAATTATCCCCGGGCGCTTCGCCGGTAACAGTAAAATCAGGCTCGTCATCCCCGGTAAGGTCTATTACACTTGGCAGGTCATCATCTCCTTCTATAAGGAATATCTGGCCGGTCCCGTTCATTGCTTCCGGAGCACCTATTATAATTTCTTCAAACGCGGAACTGCCTGTAAAACTTCCGATTCCTCCAACTGTTGTTGCAAAGGACTCAATCGTATCACCGATAATAGTTATATCCGCCTGTGAGACATCAATATTGTCGAGGTCTCTTGTAATATTAGGGCCGCCAATAAAAATATAAGCCCGGCCTGAACACGGGTCGCCAATAAGAAGGTCATTTATAATCTCATCATCATCGAACTCATTTCTCCCTGTGAATTCACCATATGAGGCTGAAACACCCGGACAGTCCATGGGGTTACTGCTGTCATAGATTGCTCCGGAAAGAACCGATGTTGTTTCAATAACGTTTGAAGGCGGTGAACTGTTACCTACATTGTCGTTTGCAATAATACTGTAAAAGAACCTCACCGTCGCGGAAATATCAATTCTGGAAATAGAGGTTGTTTCGGGAGAACCTGCTTCCTGGGGCTGAAGGAACTGAGGGACCTGCGTTGCTTCGCTGAAGTTGTCCTGTACTGCAGTCTGGATCTGCGCAAAAGGGACTCCGTCAAGATTGGGGACTCCCAGAATATCAGCGACCTGCTGTTCTGTGTAAAATCTCAGTAAATAAAGTGTGGCCCTTCCGTTATCACCGTCATCACCGGGTGCTGTCCATTCAAAGTTTTTAGCATTTGAAGAAATCCTGAAATCCGTGATCTGTGATGGCGGCGTATCGTCTCCAACTGTACATGAATTAATGAAGCCGAGTGTTACCAAGACAAACAAAATTAAAAGTATGTTGAATAGTGTAATGTTATTTTTCATATATAATCCTCTGATTTAGTAAAGGTTGAGTTTACCAAAACCCGGTAATTTTTTCCACTTTAATTAACTAACCTGTTTTTTAAATTCATCTTTGTATATAAACTAGTAAAAATAAAATTTGATAGCAAATTTGTGATATGTTACTTTCCCTTTGGCGAAATAAACATTTGGAGGAAAAAATATTGTCTACAATTTCAGAAATAAAAGCAAGGGAGATATTAGACTCTCGCGGCAATCCCACAGTGGAAGTTGATGTACACTGTGCCGACGGATCATTCGGAAGGGCTGCTGTACCTTCAGGGGCCTCTACCGGCGAATATGAAGCAATTGAGTTAAGAGATGGTGACAGTAAAAGATACCTAGGTAAGGGTGTCCAGAAAGCCGTAAAAAATATAAACCGTATAATTGCCAAAAAATTAATCGGGTTTGATGTTAAGGACCAGAAATCCGTTGACCAGGCCATGATGCAGCTCGACGGCACCGAAGACAAATCCAAACTCGGCGCCAATGCATTACTAGGAGTATCACTCGCCGTTGCTAAAGCCGCGGCTGACTCACTTTACATACCCCTCTATAAATATTTAGGTGGGATCAATGCCAACACGCTCCCTGTCCCTTTTATGAATATTATTAACGGGGGAGCACACGCAGACAACAACCTCGATTTTCAGGAATTTATGATAGTCCCTCATGGTTTTAAAAAATTCTCTGATGCAATAAGGGCCGGAGTGGAAGTTTTTCACAATCTGAAGAAACTGCTTATCAAAAACAACTATTGCACTTCTGTAGGGGATGAAGGCGGTTTCGCACCAAATCTGGGTTCAAACGAAGAAGCATTAGAGCTGATAATTAAAGCAATCAAGAATGCTGGTTATAAACCGGGCAAACAGATCTCAATCGCACTAGATGCTGCATCAAGCGAATTTCATGAAAAGAAAAAGTACAGGATAGAAAATAAATTAATATCTTCACAAAAATTAATTGATTTATATATTAACTGGGTAAATAAATACCCGGTTATATCAATCGAGGACCCGCTCTCTGAAAATGACTGGGACGGGTGGATAGAAATAACAAAACAGCTTGGAGATAAAATACAGCTGGTAGGTGATGATTTATTTGTTACAAATACAAAAATTCTTGAAAAAGGAATAAATAACAATGCTGCAAACTCGATCCTGATAAAAGTTAATCAGATCGGCACTTTGAGTGAAACAATTCAAGCAATTGAGATGGCTAAGAATGCTGGTTATACTTACATGATATCTCACCGTTCAGGTGAAACGGAAGATGCTGTTATTGCTGATATTGCCGTAGCCACAAATTCAGGTCAGATCAAGACAGGGTCTGCTTCCCGAAGTGACAGGATTGCAAAATACAATCAGCTGTTGAGAATTGAAGAGGAACTTGGCCGGGAAGCCCGCTACCCGGGTTCCAAGGCATTAAAACAATTAAAATAATGAGGTTCGTATATGTCAGGAAAAACACTATTTGATAAAATATGGGATGCTCACGTAGTTTATGAAGAAGAAGGAAAACCCACACTACTTTACGTGGACCTTCAGCTCGTACATGAAGTAACGTCCCCGCAGGCTTTTGAAGGCCTTAAACTAAACGGCAGGAAAGTCAGAAGGCCGGACCTGACTTTTGCAACCAAAGACCACAACGTACCCACTACTGACAGATCACTTCCCGTTGAAGATGAAATTTCGGCGCAGCAGATGGAAACACTGAGGGTCAACTGCGAGGAACATGGAATTGAACTATACGGTATAACGGTAAACAGCCATTCACAGGGCATCGTACATGTAATAGGGCCTGAACTCGGACTAACAAAACCTGGTATGACTATCGTATGCGGAGACAGTCATACATCAACACACGGAGCTTTTGGATCTCTTGCTTTTGGTATCGGGACCAGCGAAGTAGAGCATGTTCTTGCTACCCAGTGCCTCAGGCAGGACAAACCCAGGGTATTTGAAATTAACGTTACAGGTGAAAGAAATTACGGTGTTACCGCTAAGGATATAATCCTGAGTATTATTGGACACATCGGAACGGCAGGTGCCACTAATCACGTGCTTGAATACCGTGGAAAAGCAATCGAAGACCTGACAATGGAAGAAAGAATGACAATATGCAATATGTCCATTGAAGCAGGAGCACGAGCAGGCATGATTGCCCCCGACCAGAAAACTTTCGATTATGTAAAGGGCAGGAAATATGCTCCTAAAAACGATCTTTATGATGAAGCTGTAAAACACTGGAAAAAACTTAAGACCGATGATGACGCGGTATTTGATAAAACTTTAACACTTGATGCATCAAAAATGGCCCCGCAGGTAAGCTGGGGCACAAATCCGGGAATGGTGCTTGATGTTACTTCAAAAATTCCTGACCCAAGTGAAATTCACGATGAAGATTTAAAGAAATCCACAATGCATGCGCTTGAGTATATGGCCCTTGACCCCAATACCCCGATTGAAGATATTACAATAGACAGGGTATTTATAGGCTCCTGTACAAACGGGAGAATAGAAGACCTTACAGCTGCTGCAAAAGTTGTTAAAGGCAAAAAAGTCTCCGGCAATGTAAATGCAATGGTAGTTCCGGGTTCGCAGCTTGTAAAAATACAGGCAGAGAAGATAGGACTGGACAAAATATTTAAAGAAGCGGGATTTGAATGGAGGGAAGCAGGGTGCAGCATGTGCCTCGGTATGAATGCAGACATATTGTCGCCGGGTGAAAGGTGCGCGAGTACTTCAAACAGGAACTTCGAAGGCAGGCAGGGAAAAGGCGGCAGGACCCACCTTGTTAGCCCTATAATGGCCGCCGCAGCCGCAATTGAAGGCCGCTTTGTTGATGTACGTAATATAGAACTTAATAAGGAAATTTAAAAGAGGATACAATGGAACCATATATTCAGGAAACGGGGATTGTTGCCCCGCTCGACAGGACAAACGTTGACACAGACCAGATTATTCCAAAGCAGTTTCTAAAAAGGATTGAGAGGACAGGGTTTGGCGAATTCCTTTTCTTTGACTGGCGCTACAATGACGACGGCTCGGTAAATAAAGATTTCGTATTAAACCATGAAAGGTACCAGGGAGCTAAGATACTACTATCAAGGGACAATTTCGGGAGCGGCAGCTCAAGGGAGCATGCCCCGTGGGCACTTAAGGAATATGGGTTTCGTACAATTATAGCCCCGTCTTTTGCGGACATTTTTTACAACAACTGCTTTAAAAACTCAATGCTGCCTATCATTCTTGATAAGAATATCATAGAACATCTTTTTGGCGCTGTTCACACTATAAAAGGTTATCAGTTGACGATAAATCTTGAGGAACAGATGATTTACGATGATTACGAAGAGGCATGGAAATTTGAAATTGACGAGTTCAAAAAACATTCACTTCTTAAAGGGCTTGATGATATTTCACAGACACTGTTAGTCGAAGAATATATTACAAAACACGAAAATTATATTAAAGAAAATAAACAGTGGAAGCTGCCAACTAAATAAAAAAACAGGCCATATATATGGATTGTTGATTATTTAGTACCATTAACCAGTGACTGATACCGTGTTTCTATTATATTAAAATAAATACCTGATATAATCATTTTCTTCATTTTTATTTACAGCAGCCTTTCATTTAAACCAATTTTATATTTTTCCCCTGAATTTTTATAAAATCTTATATCAACTAAAGGTATAAAATATAAGTAATAATGGTATTATTATCTATAGGATTAAAGATTTAATTTAAATAAACAAAACGGTAAAATGAGCAAGTTAAATTTAACAACAGGGCCCAAGCTGGTACAACAGCAAAAGCTGATACTGACACAGGAACTGCAGCTTTTTCTGAAACTGATCCAGATGAACACACTTGAGCTGAGAGAATACCTGGATGAACAGCTCGTGGAGAACCCTACACTTGAGGAAACTGAGGAAAAAGAAAAGCCAGACGAAAAAGAAGATACAAACCTCGAAGATATAGACCTGAGCGGCTTTGAAAATAATCCTGGAAACTACAACGACGATTTACCACATTCCCCAGATTTTTTTGTTGACACAGATGATGAAAACCCATGGGAGAGCAGGGTCTCCAAGCACGAGTCACTGTTTGAATATTTAAACTGGCAGCTTGAACTGTCAGATTTTACAGATAAAGAAAGAGAAATTGCCGGCATTATAATTGGCAATCTCAACGAAGACGGGTATCTCGAAGCAACATTCGAAGAGATTATTCTTAACCATTTTAACAACCACCTGCATTCTAAAAACGGAAACGGTCTTCTTGAAAATGGGAGTTCAATAGAAAACCTTTCCAGGGAAGCCATCCTCGAAGTTTTAAATAAAATTCAGACTTCTTTTGACCCTATAGGTGTAGCATCCCGGACGCTCGAAGAATGCCTGACCATCCAGGCAAAGGAAATGGGCTACAAAGATGACAGCCCACTTTTAAAAGTAATAAACGACCACCTTGAAGAACTGGGCAATAACGAATACAAAGAGATATCCTCTGCATTGTCCATAGATATCGATGAAATATCGGAAATTCATGAGATTATCCATAATCTCGAACCTAAACCGGGAAGGCCTTTTTATACAAAAGATACCGAGAAATATGCTGTAACTGATTTTTATCTGTATAAAGTAGGTAATGAATTTCAGCTCCAGTTTAACAAAAATATTCCAAACCTGAGAATCAGTAATTACTACCGCAATTTAATAAGAAACCAGAAGGACCTATCAAATGAGACAAAACACTATGTGCGTGAAAAACTAGAGTCTGCAAAAAGAATCTTAAAATGTATGCAGGAACGTGAAAGTGCAATCAGGAAAGTTGTTGAAAAAATCACAGAGGTCCAGAAAGACTTCTTCGAACACGGTGAAGAATACTTAAAGCCGCTTCGCCTTAAGGATATTGCCGAGCATGTCGGGGTCCATGAATCCACGGTAAGCAGAATAACGAGCAAAAGGTATATGCAGACACCAAACGGCCTTATTGAGATGAAGTCCCTTTTTTCAAGGGGTGTTGATACCACGTCCTCGGGCAAGCAGGTTTCCCTTGAAAGAGTTAAATCAATGATAAAGGATATTGTTACCAACGAATCATCCGAGAACCCATTCTCGGACGAAGATATTTCAAAAATACTTGAGCGCAGAAACATTATAGTTGCAAGAAGAACCGTAGCAAAATACAGGACAATACTGAAAATCCCGTCCTCTTCAAAGAGGATGAAAAAAGGAGAACCTGCAAAATGAAGGTAAATATCACCACGCGGCATCTTAACGACAGGAACAGGTCAAAAAAACTACGTGAATATGCACAAAAAAAAATACCCAGGATCGAGCGGTACATGCGTACAAAACACGACCCCACTGAAATCAAATTAATATTTGAAGCCGAGAAGCGCAACAATATAGCGGAAATAATAATAAACGATGGGAACTTCCAGACAACCGCCTCTGTTGTGGACGAGGACCATTTTGCCGCCATTGATAAAGTTGTGGACAGAATAATCAAGCAGCTTAGAAGGAACTGGGACAAGCAGTCTTCTTCAAAAAGAAAACATTTGAAATCAAATCTTCTCAGCCCTGCCCAGGCCAAAAATAAAGAAAAGTCCGAAAGGGCAATAAAAGAGAAACTCGCACTAAAACCAATGTCTTTAGAGGAAGCAAAACTACAGCTTAAGATTACGCCTTTAAAATTTATTGCTTTCAGGAATAGTGACAACGGGGAGATGAATGTTTTATACAGAAACAGCAATTCTGAACTGAAACTGATTGTGCCTTAAGATGAAAGTATCAGAATTCCTATTATTAGAAAACATTGTTCCCGAACTTAAAGCTGAAAACAAAACGGAAGTTTTAAAAGAGCTCTCCGAAGTAGTAACTTCAAATCTGGCAGTCCTTAATTTTGAAAAAACATTCGAAACACTGCAGGAAAGAGAAGAACTCTGCAGTACGGCAATGGATGAAGGTGTGGCGATCCCGCATGGCAAACTCCACGGGATTTCAAATACCGTTATAGCCTTTGGTAAAAGCAGTAATGGTATAGATTTTGACTCACTTGATAATAAGCCGACTTTTCTATTTATCCTGATTCTATCACCGGAGAACTCTCCGAAAAAGCACATACAGTCACTTGCAAAAATATCAAACATTTTTAAAACAGGTGAATTCAGAGATAATATTCTTAAGTCCAAAACGCAGGAAGAGATACTGGCTTTAATAACTGAAGAAGATGAATCAAAAGAATAATACATCTATTACTGTAAATGACCTCTATGATAATTTTTCAGACAGGCTTAAATTAGAGTGCCTCACAAACAACGATAATTTTACAAACAGTATTACTTCCATAAGGGTCCAGAAACCGGGACTGAGAATTATCGAGGACAGTATAGGACTTGAAAAGGGCAAAATCCAGATCCTTGGCAAAACCGAGCTGAACTATATTAGCAAACTGGACAAAACGAACGCTACGAGGGTACTGAATGAACTGACTTCACAAAGTGTTCCCTGTTTTATACTTTCAAAGGGTATAAAACCTAAAAAAGAATTTATTGATTACTTCAAGAAATCAAAGATCCCACTGCTTAAAACAAAAACCACTACCGGCAAGTTAATTTCCGAAATAAACGAAATTCTTGCCGAAAAACTTGCCCCCATGGAAACCTTTCACGGGGTACTTATGGACATACACAGACTGGGTGTGCTGATTCTTGGCAAAAGCGGTGTTGGTAAAAGTGAGTCTGCCCTGGACCTTATAGCAAAAGGTTCCAAGTTTATTGCCGACGACATAGTTGAAATCAGGAGAATATCAAATACAAAACTGATTGGTTCCGGCCCTGAAAATATCAAATACCTGATGGAAATAAGGGGTATAGGCATCGTTAATATCAAGGACCTTTTCGGGACAACTTCCGTAATGGACAGCAGGGAGATCGAGATGGTCATTGAACTTGAACAATGGGACCAGAACAATGAGTACGAACGGCTTGGCATTGAAACAAAGTCTTACAACATCTTAGATTTACTTCTACCGTATGTTATCATACCGGTAAGCCCCGGCAGAAATATAGCTACTATCATAGAGGTGGCTGTCAGGAACCAGATCCTTAAAAACAGCGGCATTAACTCTGCCGATGAAATATTGAACATAAGTAAGTAGCAAAGCCAGAGTAAAATGAAAATTATTATTTTAAGCGGACTTTCAGGTTCCGGGAAAAGCACGGCAATAAAAGCCCTCGAGGATATAGGCTATTTCTGCGTAGACAACCTTCCTGTTTTGCTGATCTCAAATTTTGTGGAACTCTGTAAAAATTCAAACTTAAAAATAAAGAACATTGCACTGGTAATTGATATAAGGATCAATGACCCTTCCACCCTTGAAAACATAAACGGTTTTTTAGACGAATTAAGAAAACAGGTAAATAATATTCAGCTTGTTTTTCTCGATGCGAAAAATGAAGTACTTATTAAAAGATTTAAAGAGACAAGAAGGATACACCCCCTGTCAAGGGACGGCAATATCATTGACAGCGTAAATGAAGAAAGAAAAATATTAAACAATACAAGGGAAATATCCGATCATCTGATTGATACATCGGAATACAATGTACATGAACTTAGAAGGCATATTCAGGACGTATTCAGGGACAGTGACACCGATACTATATACTTAAGCCTGATGTCATTTGGATTTAAACACGGTTACCCGCTTGACGCGGACATTGTCCTTGATGCAAGGTTTTTACCAAACCCTTACTTCGTGGACACGTTAAGGCCGCTTGACGGCACCAGTGATAAAATAAAGGAATACGTTCTTTCGAATGAAGAATCAAAAATATTTGTTGAAAAAATCACAGATTTACTTAGTTTTTTAATGCCCAGGTATAAAAAGGAAGGTAAATCATATCTCAATCTGGCAATTGGATGTACAGGCGGCAAACACAGGTCAGTTGTTATTACAAACGAAATAGCAAATAATTATAAAGAATATGACGTAGCAGTAAAACACAGGGACATAAAAAAATAGGGACTATTTATGATAGGAATAGTAGTAATAACTCATGGTAATCTTGCAGAAGAACTGCTTTCTGCCGTTAAGTTTGTATTGTCAGGTGACCCCGTAATTAAGATGGCCGGTGTATCACTTGACCCTACCAGGGAATTTGATACTTTCCAGAAGACCATAGATAAAGCGATAAAGTCAGTAGATAAAGGTGACGGCATACTGCTTGTTACTGATATGTTCGGAGGTACCCCGTCAAATATTGGTCTTACATTTTTAGAGGAAAACAAGATTGAGGTTATTTCAGGAGTTAATCTGCCTATGCTTCTCAAACTTTCAACAATAAAAGAAGATGTTACCCTTCAGGACGCAATTAAAATTGCAGAAAAAGCAGGGAGAGATAATATTATAGTAGCGAGTAAACTTCTGGATAATAATTAATAAAACGAGGTAACGATGACAGTAGACGATTTCAAAAGAGTTGTAGAGCAGTGGAAAAATTATATTTTCAGGGGACCGCTTGAAGACTACAGTCTTGAAATAGACCCCTCTATTTCCAATGACATTGCCGCTATAGCACTCTTTTTGGACCAAAAGACCGTGAAGGCTTCAGGTGAAGTCGAAGAATATTATGAAGGGTACAAAAGCGCATCAACTGATATACTTGAACTGGTAGGGGTTTACCTTGAACAGGACGACGCTAATAAAGTTGTTAAGGTGTCAGTTGCTCCCAACAATTCTTCTCAGCAGGAAGAACTTAAAAAACATATCTGGGGCGAATAAACCCATTCGGCTGTCTCATATCAATAAGAGAAAATATATATGAATTTTCTAGAGAAATATGAACTGTTTCTCTTTGACCTGGATGGTGTTGTTTATATTGACAATAAGCCAACCCCCGGTTCTGTTGAAACAATCAATAAAATAAAATCATTTGATAAGAAGGTATTGTTCCTTACAAATAACCCCGCAAGGTCAAAGCGTGAGTATTCGGGGAAACTCAAAAAAATGGGTATCGATGTCAAAAGCAGTGAAATACTGACATCGGCTGACAGTATTTGCCGTTACCTGAATACCAGGATCAGGAATAAAGCTGAAAAGACCGCTTATGTGATAGGAAGCAGTTATCTCAAGAGCCAGGTCAAGGAGACCGGCCTGAACATTGTTGACGGAAAAGATTTCAGAAAGACCGACCTGGTTATTATGGGCGGCCACAGGCGGTTTAATTTTAAGGAGATCAACACCGCTACAATACTCATCAGAAAAGGTGCTAAATTCATAGCATCCAACCATGATCCTTTTTATCCTACACAGGACGGGATTTCCCCCGCTTCCGGGGCACTGCTTTCTTCCATTGAGATTGCAAGTGAGAAGAAGGCTTTAATTACCGGCAAACCCGAAAGGTACCTCTTTGATCTGTCAATGGAAGCGGCCCGGTTCAAAAATAAAAAGAAAACAGTCTTAATCGGTGACAACTTATACACTGATATCCTCGGCGGCAACAATTACGGTATATCAACAGTAATTACACTGACCGGACTTACAACACGTAAGGAATTAAAAACAAGTAAGATTAAACCTGACTACACTATTAAAGACCTTAGTTTTCTGACAAAATAGAGCTTCACTTTAAACCCTTTATGCAAACCGCAAAAAATATTTTTAACAGCAGCAGCAACAAGGCTGTTCTTTATATGATATTCGGTGGGTTTACGTTTGCAACAATGGGGGCGCTGACACATGCCCTTGGCCAGAGAATAGACTGGATAGTGATAGCGTTTTTCAGGATGTTTCTCACATTCCTGTTTGTAACGGCAGTCCTTGCAAAAGAGAGAAAGTCCCCTTTTATTCTAAACCACCCGTTGCTATGGTTTAGGAGCTTTGTCGGTTCCATAGCAATGCTGGCAACTTTTTATGCACTAACAAGGCTGCCAATATCGGATGTAGCTGTAGTCACTGAATCAAGGCCTATCTGGGTTGCCCTGCTTGCGGGACTTATACTGGGGGAGTCAACTAAGAGCAAAATATGGATATCAATTGTGCTTAGTATTATTGGAGTGCTCCTGATAGAAAAACCTTATTTTGATCAGAGAAATTTTGCAGTTTTTGCAGCCCTCCTTGCATCTGTACTCGGGGCTGTTGTAATGATATGCCTCAGGATTTTAAAGGACATAGAACCAAAAAGAATAGTGGCCCATTTTTCCGGCACGGCATGCATGGTATCACTTGTATGCCTGATGGTATTTAAAAAAGATATAGTCCAGGGATTACATTTTGATTTTATCACAGTGGCCATGCTGCTCGGGGTCGGGATATTCGGCACCTTGGGACAGCTCGCAATGACAAAAGCTTTTGCAATTGGAGAGGCCCCTGTTGTTGCTACAGCAGGTTTTGTAAAAGTGGGATTTTCAGCGGTTTATGACATACTCATCTGGAAATATGTCTTTGAATATTCAACGATCCTTGGAATGATGTTAATACTGGTTGCAACCACTCTCATATTTAAAAGCGATGTCTCCACACTTAGCAACAGGTTAAGGAGTGTCCTTAGAAACAGCAGATTTCCATACTACTGATCCGTCTTTGTTTATATAGCCCCAGGTATCGTCCTGAAATTCCACGAGGGCAAGGTTCCCGTTAAAAGGCAGCGCGGTTTTATATTCCAGGCTTATCAGTATCTTCCCCCCTTTATTGATATACCCCCATTTGCCGTTATGCCTGACAGCGGCAAAGCCTTCATGAAAATCACCGGCCCTGTCGAACTGCGGCTTTATAACAACTTTTCCCTTACGGTTAATAAACCCCTGTTTTCCCCTGTGGGTTATGGCAGCATATTTTTCACTGAAGTGCCTTGCATCCTCTGAGTGAGGTATCAAAACCATGTTTCCAAATGTGTCTATGTATGCAATCTGGCCTTCAAAAACAACTTTAGCAAGCCCTTCCGAGAAACCCTGGGCTACATCGAATACCGGATTAATGACAAATTCACCTTCTTTGTTGATATATCCGGATTTACCTTCATAAAGCACAAGGGCCCTTCCGTTTGAAAATATATGGGCCAGTTCATAACGTGGCGGTATGAGTGTGCTCCCGGATGTTTCTATATATCCCCAGAGGTCTTCATTCTTAACACTTGCAACTCCTTCACTAAAATGAAGTACTTCATCATAAAGCGGCTCGATTACAACTTCACCAGACTTATTAATAAAACCGTATTTATCGTTGACTTTGATATGTGCAAAACCATCTGCAAACTGGTGCGCTTCATCGAATGCGGGCTGAATTACATATTCACCTTTGCTGTTTATATAACCCCACCTGTTATTAATTTTTACCAGGCCAAGCCCCTCGGAGAATTTATACGCTGCATCGTAAGATGGTTCTATAACAGCATCTCCCTTATCGTTTATATAGCCCCATTTACCATTACTCTCCACAGGGTAGAGATAAACGTTGTTATTTTTATCTGTTGCAATAGAATTTATTCCAAATAAAGTATTTATAAACAGCGCTAATACTATTGTAGATAATAAATAAGATGACCTGTAATCATTAAACAATCTGAACCTCCGGCTGAAACAATGAATATATATAAAACAACCCTGACCCTTCTAATGATCCTGGCTGCCGTAACTCTCGTAAGCTGTAGTAAGATACCTACTGACAAAATATATAAAAAACCTGAAAATAAAATACCACAAACAAAAAAAGATAAACCTGTAAAAAAACAGGCCTCTAATTCTATTATAGTGGAGACCACGGAGGACAAAGCACTTGATGCAACCATGTTTGCAGTAAAGTGGGTCAGGTGGAAATTGTTCAGTGAAAATTACAGCAACGGGACCATACTCCTCAAAGAAGCATATGTTTACAGTGAAAACGGGAAATTAAAACGTATTTACCACTGGCCCCCAAAAGGCAGTATAGAACAGTCAGATATTACTGATTATCTGAAAAAGATTGTAATTCCCGACAGCAGTATACAGTTTAGCGATGTTGCTTTTACCCAGGAAAATATGAAAATCATTATTTCAGAAACACCAGGGGGCAGGATTAAAATTACAGCCGAATACCTTATTTTCCCTTATATGAAGGACCTCAGGCTTGGCCCCCAGCTGCATTCGAGTTTATATATTGAGGAAATACTATTCAGTAAGATAAAAGATTACCTTGCAACAAACTAGCCTTTACTATGGGATATAAAGCCCCATCTTTTCAATTATCTCATTCATATTTTCTTTGGCAATTTTATTTGCCCTTTTAGTACCTTCATGAAGTATTTCTTTCACATGTTTAGGTCTTGACTCGTACTCTTTTCTTTTTTCAATGAAAGGTTCCAGTATTTTATTTATGGCATTTGCAAGCTTCTTCTTTACTTCAACGTCCCCAACATTGCCGGTTTGGTATCTTTCTTTAAGGTCTTCTATCTCTTCCAGGTCCCTGTTAAATGCGTCATGGTAGATAAATACAGGGTTACCCTCGACCTTACCTGGTATGTCGGCCCTGATCCTGTTTGGGTCAGTATACATACTCATAACACTCTTCTGCACTGCCTTGGGTTCATCTGAGATATATATACAGTTGTTTAGGCTTTTACTCATCTTCCTGTCACCGTCAGTTCCGACAAGTCTCGAGGTTTCGCTGATAATTGGCTCCGGCTCTTCAAAATACTCCCCGTACAGGTGGTTGAATCTTCTTGCAAGTTCTCTCGTGAGTTCAATATGGCTTAACTGGTCTTCACCAACAGGTACCTTAGTCGCTTTAAACATCAGGATATCGGCTGCCATTAGAATGGGGTACCCGAGCAGTCCCACAGAGTAGTTTTCCCCTACCCCCATATCTTTAATTTTTTCTTTTAATGTAGGGATTCTTTCTGATCTTTGTACCGAACACAGCATCGTCAGTATTGTCGAAAGCTCGGTAATGTAAGGCACCTGTGACTGTACATAGAATGTTGATTTCTCCGGGTCCATACCTACGCTAAGCCAGTCAAGGACCATTTGGAGTATGCTTTCCTCCACCTCTTTGACCTTGTCGTAGTGGGTAGTAAGCATATGCAGGTCTGCAACCAGGAAAAAACAGTCAAACTCATTCTGGTACTTTATCCTGTTGTATAATGATCCTACAAGATGTCCAAGGTGTAATCTCCCTGTCGGCCTGTCACCTGTCACTAATATATGTTTATTTGCTGCCATTTAAGGAAAAAGCCTCCCGGTAATTATATGAAAACTATGGAAATACTGCAAAGAAACTCTTAATAAATTTAGGTAATACTACTTGAATATGATCTTGTTGGTCAAATAGGGATTTAAATAAAATAACCCCCCTTGGATTTCTCCTCAGGGGGCTTCTCCAATATTATTGGAGGATTGAGGGACAACTTATTTTTTTATTTCTATAATATATAAGATGCCGATACCCCAAAAAGGTTTCTTTATTTAATAATTTTATTATTTTTAGCGAACTGGTTATTATATTGATTATGAAATCAATAATAATATGCTTTTTCCTTTTATTTTACTTACCCGTTTTTAATACCGCCGCAGACAATACTGAAGAGAAAAATAGTTATATGGAAAAACACCCGGCATCTTATCTGAAAATCCATGACTACAACGTCTATGCAACATGGAGCTCTGTGGCAATTCTCAATAACGTGGAGATTGAGAACACCGGCAATGTTGCTTATGAAAATATTAAAGTCAGGATCTTTTACAGCTCATTTGACCGGCCCGGCAATGTTATTAGCCAGGAAACAGGAATTATTCCCGTTACAGTGCCCCCTCACAGCAAAAACAGGTATTTACGTGCAGGAATCCCCTTTGGCGGTGCTTCACAGGCAATGAATGCAGTTGAAATTCAGGTCCTTGATGCTGAAGTTGTTAACTAAAAGTTTTGATCTTTTTCATTAAAATTCTTTTAGCTCTGACAAAGTAATAAGTAAGTCTGCTTTTAACAGACTTTACCGGGTGATAAAGCGTATTTTTCTTAAGTCCAAGATAGATAATATGGGGTCTGTACCTCATGGTACCATAATCAAGGGTGCCGTTTATATTTTCCGGGCTGCCTAAATAATTCTTGTTAAAATTCTTTTCATTGGTAAATTTTCCCGAACCTCCAAAATCTTCCAGCTTAAAGCCATGCTCATGAAGCAGGGTCGGTATTAACATTTCCAGATAACCTATCCATCCGTCTTTTAATGAATTATGAAGGTCCAAAAGGGCTTCTTTCGAAATTCGCATGACAGGGTGAAACGAACTGATACGTTTTGATTCAGGGAGTGTTAAAGTGGGATGGCTCAGATACCAGAATGGCCAGTTTGGCTGTTGTTGGTATGTTCTGACGTAAGATGCTGTTAAATCGCTGTCATTATCAAAATCATTAAAGAAACTGCCCCAATTACCTGTATACCTGACATCGTATTCTATATACCAGTAGTAGTCATATTCCGGGTTTTCTAGAAAAAATTTAAGCACACATAATTGATACTTTACATGTTTAAATGCTGTTTGGTTCGGGACTTTCGAGATTCTTTGTTTATCTTCATTGAGTGGATATTTTAGTTCCAGGATTTCCTGGGAATTATAGCAACGGTATCTATACTTCTTTATTTTATCGGGGATATTTTTGCCCTGATCATCAAAATATAAGAATACATCTCCTGTCCCTTCTGCTTCATTTGCAATTTTATTGAACTCTTTGACTATATCATCTGAAAGCAGGTGAGTTAAAAAAAGAATAACGTTTTTACTGGACAAAAATACTTACCGCCCCTTTAGGTTAATTCAGAGTTTAGTTTTAATCTTTTAAAATTGGAATATAAAAAGATGAAAGCGGAAACTGCGACCATAAGTTCAACTATTTCCATGTTAAATTTCAGGAACCAGTAAAATCCCCCAACCTCGAAAAGAAGTCTCTGGTCCGGGAGGTAAAAATTATATACATCGATTGCAGAAAAGACCGTTATTACTAGAAAAGAAACAGACAGAACAAATGGTGAAGAAATATATTTAAAGGCCTTCGTATTATTCAGAAATATGGAAACAAGACCCCCTGCCCCGATAACTACCCTGATATACTCGAATATAACATGAAGGTCCCTTAAATTATGTATATTTGTCTCGCGCTGAAGGTTGGTATGCCTGAAATAATCAGGAGACTTGAAATAAAAGAACCATTGGCCCCAGGAGATTTCTTCAAGGCCAACAAAAATAAGCCCCAGGACAACAAAGGAAATAAATAGGGTTTTATAAATTTGTACCCCTTTTAAATACATCTGCATGGTTAACTTAATACCGATGAAAACTGAGGCCAGGATCGTAATTAATGTAATGGATTCAACAGGATAGTGCTCTTTAGTGATTAGTTCCACATATGAGGGGGTGTAATTTATAATCATCCAGTAAAACGAGTTAAGCAGGAGTAATACAGGGTAAACGAGTATAATAAAACAGGCAGTTTTACTTAATCCGAACTTTTCTATATCGTTTGATATAAAATTTTTTATTTTTTAGTCCTCGGGATTTCAATTTTAGTTAAAAACAACCGCGCCCGGAGGGAGTCGAACCCCCAACCTTATGATCCGTAGTCATACGCTCTGTCCAGTTGAGCTACGGGCGCAATTTCTCCTCGGAAAACCGTATATTATTACCAGATATATTAAATTCATCAAATTATTTACAGAATAAAATAAAACTATATAATAGTGGTCTAGTTTTTATTAATTTAGGGGCGAAAATGAGCAATCTTGAAAGCAGTTTAGACTATGAAGTTCAGAACTATCTGGAATTATTGAAAAATAATGAAAATGTGCAGATGCTTCAAAGTGGAAGTATTACTTTAAGTATTTACAAGAAGTTCCTGAGAACATTCTACTTTATTGAAGATTTAAGCCAAATGGCCGTACACAAAGCGGCCAGGAATACGGCTGTTTCTAATCCATATTTAAGCAAGAGGTTCGAGGTATGCGCAAGGGGTGAGCTTGGGCATGCCCAGATAGCACTAAATGACCTTAAGGAAATCGGAGAGGATACAATAAACTCGGAGAACAAAGAACTTATTGATGAATACAATGATTTCCTTCAGAAAGAAGCAGATGAATACCCTCTTGGGATACTGGGCCATTCTTACCTGTTTGAAAATGTTTCAGGCATTTTGTTCCCGGAGAACCAGCCGCTTGAATACCCATCTGAGTTTATAGAAGTCCATGCGAAGGAAGACCCTGGCCATTCTCTTGCAATTAAAAGGACAGTTAGAAAGATTGAAGGAGATCTTGACGAAACTGATATAGAAAGAATTATCAGTTTTAGCAAAAAAAGCGGTGAATACCTGATTAAAGTTTTTGAAAGCTGTTAATATACTAGTGTTATGGAAAGTAATTCCATTCTACAGGAATTAAAAAGGTCCCTGAAATGTACCATTACCAGCGAGCAGTCGGCCCTCAGCTCATACGGCACTGACTGGACCAGAGAGTTTACACCTGCCCCTCTTGCAGTAGCATTCCCCGAATCAACAGATGATGTAAGGCAGATAATAATATTCGCTAATAAGCACAAGCTCCCCCTGGTACCCTCCGGAGGACGGACAGGGCTAAGTGCCGGCGCGGCAGCAATCGGGAACGAACTTGTAGTATCTCTTGATAAACTAAACAGGATTTTAGATTTTAATGAGACTGACCGCCTGCTTACTGTTGAATCTGGTGTTACAACCGAAGAGGTACAGAAATTCGCCGAAGATAAAGGGTTTTATTACCCAATAGACCTTGCTTCAAAGGGTTCAAGCCAGATTGGAGGCAATCTTGCCACAAATGCAGGCGGACTTCATGTAATAAGATATGGCCTGACAAGAAACTGGGTAAAGGGACTAAAACTCGTTACAGGTAATGCTGATATACTTGATCTTAACAAAGGACTCACTAAAAACGCTACCGGATATGACCTTAAAGATATTTTCATTGGAAGTGAAGGCACTCTCGGTATTATATGCGAAGCTACTCTGGAGCTGACCCGCCCTCCACTTGATTCGGCTGTACTTTTATTGTCCGTGTCAGATATTTCGGTATCTGCAGAGATTTTAAATTTGTTCAGGAATAACTTCACTCTCAATGCATTTGAGTTTTTTACGGACAGTGCGGTCAATCATATTAACACAATATCTAAAACAAAATTCCCCCTTAAGAACAAATACTATTTACTCATTGATATCGAATGCGGCACTGAGAAAGAGTTCATAAATGCAGGCGATCTCTATAACAATATTCTGGATAAAGGATATATATCAGATGGTTTAATAAGCCAGAATTCAAAGCAGCATAAAGAACTCTGGAGTTTCCGGGAAAATATCACCGAATCAATATCTGTTTATCTTACTTATAAAAACGATATCTCCGTCAGGCCTTCTGAAATACCGCTGTTTATTAAAGACATCGAAGAAATCCTAAACCGTGAATATCCAACATTTGATACTATATTATTTGGCCATATAGGGGACGGCAATATACACATAAGCATCCTGAAACCAAAAACATTTGATAAGACAGAGTTCCTCGATATATGCAAAGATGTAAACCACCACCTTTACAGGACGGTGGCAAAATACGAAGGGAGCATCTCGGCTGAACACGGAGTAGGTTTGATTAAAAGGCCTTATCTTATGTACACAAGGACTGCAAAAGAAATCGAACTTATGAAAAATATAAAAACAGTTTTTGACCCTAACAATATACTTAACCCAGGAAAGATTTTCCCTGCCTAAACCTGCACTTCTTTGTACCTGAAGCAGTCAATTAGATGGTCATTTACAATACCCGCGGCCTGGAGATGTGCGTACATTATAGTACTGCCCATAAATTTAAAACCCCTGCCCTTAAGGTCCTTGGTTATTTTATCGGAAAGATTAGTATTCGCGGGAACTTCTGAAAGAGTTTTCCATTTATTTACTACCTGTTTATTATCAACAAATCCCCACAGGTAATCAAAGAAACTCCCATACTCCTTTTGTATATCAAGAAAAAGCTGAGCGTTGGTAACAGAAGCATTTACCTTGAGCTTATTGCGGATAATTCCTTCGTTATTTAAGAGTTGATTAATTTTTTTGTGCCCGTAATTCGCTACTTTTAACGGATCAAAATTATCATAGGCTTTCCTGTAGTTGTCACGCCTTTTAAGGATTGTAAGCCAGCTTAGCCCGGCCTGGGCTGATTCGAGTACCAGGAACTCAAACTGCTTGTTATCATCATATACAGGTACCCCCCACTCATTGTCATGGTAATCAATATAGATATCGCTGCCTTCGCACCAGCTGCATCTTTTCATTTATTTTCCTTGTTTTTAAAATTATTTCTGAAGTTATCATCGAGATAACTGTAAAAGACCGAAGCCGGTACCGTCACTTCATATTCACCTTCAACATAAGGGCCGACCTGGTATGGGGGAAATATAAACTTAATGCCTTCATTTTCCTTACCGTCCCCCGGTACAAATACAAAAATACTGTAATTCTTAATGTCCGGCCCTGCCCCCTCATCCAGCCATTCATCCTCTGAAATTTTATCATTCAGCCTTTCTGATTTTTGCAGGAGAATATTTGATATGGCAAATTTTGATATTACACCAAGGGCCGCTTCTTCATTATTAAAAAGGTCCCCGAAACTGATCTGTTCTTCTGAGGACTTGATAAAATTCACCGAAAAATAGGAATGATTGGGATGGGCACCGCCGGTAAAACTAAATACATAACCAAGGATACTGGCAAGCTCCCCGGCTGAGACATATTTACTCATATCAATATTTAGTGACCACGGATGGCCGCTCATTCCAAGTTCAATATCTTTGTCTTCAAAGCCATTGTCTTTTTTTGCGGTTATAACTTTTTTCTTTAAAACTCCAAGAATCTCAGGGTAAGCACCAACCTGGTACGGGTATGTAACCTTGATATTGGTTTTATCTGTTTTTTCTTCCTGTATAAGCCCGAGCTTCTCAAGCTGCTCTGAAGATGTCTTTTCAGTCAGGCAGGTATTTTCATACCATACGCCTTCTGATTTAATACAAACATTTGCCTGGCTGTATACATATATCCTCAGGAACATTATTAAAAAAAAGACAAAAACCAGTGACAAAATAAGTTTTTTCATTTATTCACCAAACTTACCTTTAAGCATTTTTTTTCTGCGTTGTTTATCAAATTTTTCAATAGCATACCTGAGGGTTGTCCGCGGGACATTGTCATAATGGTTCTTTAAAAACTTAACGAGTCTTTTCTCGTCAACTTTCCCGGCTTCTCTCAGCATCCACCCGACTGCTTTATGTATAAGATCGTGTTTATGATTCTGCAGTATTTCTGAAATCCTGAAAGTATCATCAAGGTCGTTGTTTTTAATAAACCTGTAGGTCGTAATTATTGCTATTCTCTCCTTCCAGAGACTTCCGGACCTGGCAAATTCATAAAGAATTCCCCTGTCCTTATCAATCAGCCACAGGCCAAGTATCTTATGTGCAGAACTGTCAACAAGGTCCCAGTTATTAACACCTTCTAAATTGTTCAGATAAAAATTAACCACAGCTTCTTTTGTTTCTTCATTACCTTTTTCAAATTTATTGACCAGTATAAAAAGTGATAGAAGCCTGTGTTCATGGAATTTGGAATGTATGAGT